>Ga0308011_10000582_pt1 | contig 19226 bp, 28 predicted proteins | sample Neamet177_FD_203144 | JGI IMG/M metagenome (GOLD analysis project Ga0308011, IMG submission 203144) | Marine microbial communities from water near the shore, Antarctic Ocean - #177 | ecosystem: Environmental > Aquatic > Marine > Unclassified | place: Southern Ocean | collected 2014-07-25 | reverse complement strand
TAAAACCTGAAGTATTTCTAGAAATTAAAAGTGGTCAAGTGTCTTGTAAAATAAAGACAAGTTACTTTGACTTCTCTAATCAATTAGAAAATGTTAAGTTTGCACTTACAAATTATCATTATTCAGTAAAAATTATATGAAGCACTTACTAAGCAGTTCAGCATTTATAGTATTAAATAAACAACTAGCAAAGCAGGTAGGTTTAAAAGAAGCTGTACTACTTGCTGACTTAATAAGTAAAGAAGAATACTTCATAGCTAATGGTATGACTGATGGGTGGTTTTTTAATACTGAAGCCAATATTGAGAAAGATACTACCCTTACACCTTATCAGCAGAGAAAGTGTCTTAAAACGCTTAAAACAAGTCTAATCTTAGAAACTAAGCGTAAAGGAATACCTGCTAAGCAATACTTCAAAATAAATGAACTACAAGTTATTAAGTTACTGAACAACTTGTCAGCTACAAACTTAACTTCTATTAATAAGAATAAAGAAATAAAAATAATTAATAAACTCTTTACAATACCAACTATTTCTGAAGTTGAAATTTATTGTCTTGAAAGGAAGAATACTATAGATGCAGAATCATTTATTAATTTTTATGATAGTAAGGGTTGGATGGTTGGTAAAAACAAAATGAAGGATTGGCGAGCTTGCATTAGGACTTGGGAAATGCGAGAGAAAAAGAAACCAATGAAGACAAGTAAAATAGATAGTCAAATTAACGAATACTTAAAAGGAAAAGAATACTTATGAAAACAAAAGAAAAAGAAAAGCTATATTGCCCTAAAAAGCAAGGTTCATTCAGGATGATGTTTGGTTTTGCTACACCATATATTTATGCAAACAGAAGAACAATTAGTGGAATAAAAAAAGTTTATTATACTAAATTAAATAATTGATGAAGTCACTAAAGCAAGAGAATCTTAAGGAACTCACAGAAAAAGTCTATGAATTAATAGCAAAGACTTCAGTAGAAATAGGACACCGGTCAGATGGTAAGTCAATGGCAGCTTTAGCTAAGATATTTGCATCAGACTTAATACAAGAAAAACGATTTGGTAATATGGCTTTCAATCAAATAGTGGAAGCTTTCCATATTGGCGTAAGGTTTGGTAAAGACGAACCTTTTTTAAACATCAGAACGTTCTATAAATTTGTTTATGCTCATAAAAAAATCATAGACAATGCTACTTATGAAGTACATACATTAGGGAAAGACCCTAAAGAAGTTTTATATTATCAATCACAAAAATTATTAAAATGAAAAAAGAAGTAAGTCCGTGCTGTAAAGCAGAATTTGAAGAAGCTGAAGGAAGCTATTGTTGTAACGCTAAAATATCTGAATCAGGATTGTGTTACGAGTGCCACGACCACGCAGAAAGTGAAGGTTATTTTTGTAATGAATGTGATGAAAGTTTTGAAAAATCTGAAAAGATATGAAAACAAAAGACAAAGTAAAGTTTTGGCTAGATAAATATCCAAGTCTAAGAGATGATGACAATAGATTAGCTGCTAATATTTGGTATGAAGAATTAATTGAAAAAGGTTTTGAAGTTAGTCAGTTCTTAATTGTTTATGCTTGTAGTAAATTAACATCAGCTCCAAGCATTAAAAGAGCAAGGGCAAAGCTTCAGGAAGAAGAACCTAAATACAGAGGGGAGAAGTATAATCTAAGGAAGGGAATATTTCAAGATAAATGGCGTAAAGACTTAGGATATGAAAAAAACAGTTAGTAAACTAAAGAAGGAACTAGACAAATGGTTTAGCCTTTACATAAGACTAAGAGATGCTAACGAGTACGGAATGGTGCAATGCTTTACTTGTGGAGTAGTCAGAGGGTACAAGGACGGAATGCAGAACGGACACTTCCAAAGCCGTAAGCATATGGCAACAAGATTTCACGAAGACAACTGCCAGGTGCAGTGTATAAAGTGCAATATGTTTTCACAAGGCGAGCAGTTCAAGTTCGGTATAAACCTAGATGCTAAGTATGGAGAGGGTAGGGCTGAAGAACTAGAGTTTCTAGCTAGGAATATTCATAAAGTTTCAAGGGTTGAATATGAAGAACAAATAAGTTATTACAAACAGCTTGTTGAAAACTTAAAAGAAGAAAAAGGAATAGAGTAACAAATTGATTATCTTTGGCGTATGATAGAACCCATCTACGCAAATAATGAACACCGAGTAATCATTGAAACGTATATTACAATGTGTAAGGAGTTCGCAAAAGAAGTCAGCACAAAAAGTAGATACAATAATTATTTAGAAGTTGTAGAAATTATTTTGGAGTATTCAAATCATTATGGAGAAGGACAGAGGGAGAATAATTTTTGGGATTGGATGCTGATTATACCTATTAATTTAGCAGTAGCAACTAATGGATTCTTTGCAGGAGTAGAAACAAGAAGTAATGCAGCAGTAGTAAGGGCTTACAGAGTTGTTTTAGATGAATTAGTTCAGGACACAGTAAATAAGATTGATAAGATAGAACCAATTAATGACTGAGATATATGAAGAAATATCTAAGCTATCAGATAAGTTCAGGACTATGGCTTACGGACTTACCTCTGATGAGAATGAAGTGAATGAAAGCGTTCAGGAACTTATGCTCTATCTACTTCAGATGAATCCAACTACTTTGAAGACGATTTACGATAAGGATGGTATAGATGGTGTAACAAGATATGGAGCGGTAGCATTAAGACGAGCATTGACAAGTCCTAGAAGTAATTACTATTATAAATACAAGAAGTATTACACACACATAGACAGTCTAACAAGTGCTGTTACTTATGATGAAATGGAATCAGGGGAAACAATACCTTCTAAACACCTTTACAACCTGCCTAACGAGATAGTAAATAGTTATCAATGGACTAGCCTTGAAAAGATAGACAGTGCCTTAGATGGCTTCACTTGGTATGATAAAAAAGTCTTTGAACTTTATTACTATGAAGGCAATACACTTGACTCACTAGCAGAAAAAACAGGGATAAGTAGAAACAGCTTGTTCACGACAATAGACAAAGTAAGAGTACAATTAAAACATAAGCTAAGTGAATAAATTTTTTGTACCTAAAGAAATATATGAAGACAGAATAAGTATCTGTAAGTCTTGCGTATATTACTTCAAGCCTTCAGGACAATGTAAGAGGTGCTTATGTTTTATGAAAGTGAAGGCAAGGATAGCAACACAAGAATGTCCTCAGAAGTATTGGAGTAAGACTACAGAAGTAGAAGTAAGAACAGATATACCTGAAGAAATAATAGCAGAGATTATATTACTTTGGGAAGACTTAAAAACAGGAAGAGCTAAAGACCAAAGAGCTAAAAAGAAAATGATTGAGATATACAACACGTTATACAATACGAACTACTCAACAGGAACTAATTGTGGTTCTTGTATTGCAGCTTGCTTTGATGGTATAAAAAAGATATATAAAGAATACTCTAGGGAATAATAATAATTAATATAGGAGTCATACCTACAAAAGCATTTAATTAAACTTAGAGTAGTAGAGGGGGGGTTTGGTCGCCTCCCCAATACAACTAACTAAAATAATAGATATGAAAGAAGCAGAAAGAACATACAAAACAATTAAATGGATATTGAAAGACAATATCAAAAAGAATGTCAGAGCTTTGTGGACTTGGAAAGACGACAACTTTACCTGCATCTATGAAAACTATGATGGAGATGACCGCATATACACATCTAGTCAATTACTAAAACTTTTAAGCAAATGATAATATTTACAATAGTAGGCATCTTAACAGCAATCTTTTTCTTTGTAGTTATTCTTATGAGTATAATAGAAACAAGAATAAAGAACAGGAAAACAGAAAAGTTGCTTTGGAAAATGGACAAAGTAGAAACACGAACAGGAGGACTAGCACACGATAGAATTAATGAAAAAAAATAGAATACCAAGTTACTACATAGGAAGAAGATACAAGATAGAAGCTCGAAAAGTTATTGAAGACTTTGACTTATCTTACAATGTAGGAACGGCTGTAACTTATCTACTAAGGTCAGATAGGAAACACGCAAGTCCAATTGAATGCATACAGAAAGCAATTAATCATTTAGAGTTTGAACTTGATAAGCTAAAGAGATGACTCTATACACTTGCGAATGTGGAAACACTAGAGAACTATCTAAAGCTACAATAGTTTACAGAGATGGAAATTGGGAAGCAAAGGAAGCTGAATGTGAATGTGGTAAGTATATGGATAGCGAACCAACAGAAGGAATACCTACACTTCAAAGGACAGAACCAAGCCTAAGTAAGAACAGAGATAAACTTTGGGCAGGAGCAAAAGAAAAGCTAGTAGGCGAAAGGGGAATCAATGAATCCTTTGATTAAAATAAAACTAACAAATTTCTATTATATACTATGAAACTAAATATCAATCAATTAAAACCAAACGAAAGCAATCCTAGAATAATTAAGGAAGCTAAATTTAAAAAACTTGTAAAGTCTATAAAGGACTTTCCTGAAATGTTAGAACTCCGACCAATAATCCTAGACGAGAACAATGTTATCTTAGGAGGGAATATGCGTTACAAAGCTTGTGTTGAAGCAGGGCTAAAAGAAGTACCTGTTAAAATAGCTAAGGGATTGACAGAAGAACAGAAGGAAGAATTTATTGTAAAGGATAACGTAGGATTCGGTGAATGGGATTGGGATGCTTTAGGAAACGAATGGAACAATGAAAAGTTAGGGGAATGGGGAATGGATGTATGGCAACCTGAAGAAGCAGTAGACTACTCAGTATTAGATGACTTAGACTTGGGCAGCACATTAGAAGATAAGGAAGCAGGAGTAAAGAGAGCAATTCAAATAGAGTTTGAACCTGAGCATTATGACGAAGCTGTATTACTAATAAACACAGCAAGAAAGGCAGGGAAGAATGTAGGGCTAATTGTTTTAAATGCTTTCAAGCAATAGATGATTTGCTTTATACCGACTAAAGGAAGATTAAATACAAATACTTATAAGTTGTTTGAATCAGAAGGTATAGAAGTAAAACACTTTATAGAACCTTCTGAATTTAATTTGTATGATGTTCCTAATAAAGTAAATATAGAAAAAGATAATCAAGGAATATCTTATGTAAGGAACTTTATGTTAAACTACGCAAGAGAAAATAATCACGAATGGGTAATATTTTGTGATGATGATGTAAAATCTTTTGGTATATACAACGGAAAGACAGTAAAAAAGACAGCAGGTATATGGAATGATATCTTACAGAGAGCAAAAAAATTACCTTTTGAATTGATTGGAATAAATTATACTCAACACGCTTGGCACGAAAAGACAAGCTATTCTATAAATAAAAAGTATGTAGAAGTTTGTGTACTTATGAATGTAAAAAAAATACAATGGAATTATGTAACAGGAATGAAGCAAGATAGACAATTTTGTTTTGAAACTATAAGAAATGGATATGGAGTTTTGAAGTTCAATCATTTTTGGTTTTCTTGTCCTGATGTTGGAACTAATAAAGGTGGTTTGTATAATGAATATAAAAATAAAGAAGATGAAAAAGCAGCAGAAAGATTAGTAAAGTCGTATTACCCTTACGCAAAGTTAGTAAGAAAGAAAGATAGAATAGAAGCAAAGCTAGATATAAAAGGATTTGCAAAGAGTTTAAATAAAATAATAAAATGAAAACACTAAAGCTAGAGCAAGTAGAACACAATAAAAAAATAGGAAAGGAATGCCCCTATTACGAACCTAATGTAAAAGAAGATTGTTTACTAGAAGTTGATGGTGAGATTGTAGGGTTTTACATAAGAGATGTAAAGGAGTATAGCGAAAGGCTGAATCTATTATTAGCAGTAGCAGCCAAAGAATTTAGAGGGGATAATGTTCCTAAGACTATTATGGATAGAATGAGTACAATAGCAAACGAAAAAGATAAAACAAAAGTACACAACCGAGCAGCTTCTAGGGCTAAAGGTTGCAGTCAATACAGTACTATACTAGGCTCTATTGCTCCTAATCCTGTTATGCGTAGACCTTATCCAAACATATCATCAGTACATAGAGATAAGAAAGCACAGACATTCATCAAAGCATTGTGGGGAGCTTGTTTAGAAGCTGAACAAATCGTAAAGAAACTTACACCTCATTTGTACGAAAGGCAACAAGAACTCTTTGAAGATATAAAAGATGAATGGAAGTTTGGAACAATGTACACGAGTAGCATATCTAACTTTAATATAGCAGCACCATTTCACAGAGATACAGGGAACTTGAAGGGAACAGTAAATATAATCCTAACAAAAAGAAATAACGCTAATGGAGGATGCTTAAATGTGCCTGACTACAATGTAACGTTTGAACAAGCAGACAACTCAATGTTAGTGTACCCTGCTTGGAAGAACGTACACGGAGTAACACCAATCAAACCAATAGCAGATGATGGGTATAGAAACAGCTTAATATTCTATCCATTGAAAGCATTTAAAGGAATATAGTATGGACGAAAGTAGACACATAAAAAAGGAAAGCATCTTGAAAGCTTTAGAAAGCTCATTGGGAGTTGTAACAGTTGCTTGTAAGTCAGCAGATGTTCCACGTTCAACATACTACAAATGGCTAAATGAAGATGATAAGTTTGCAGAAGCTGTAAAGGATATTGAAAACATAGCTCTTGATTTCGGGGAAAGCCAACTACATAAGCAGATTGGAGATGGAAGCACCTCGGCTACAATATTCTTCTTAAAAACAAAAGGAAAGCGTAGAGGGTACGTAGAGAAGTCTGAGTTAGATATAACGTCAGGAGATAAAGTAATCAATATGCCAATCATAACATTTGTAGACACTGATACTGAGTAAGAAATACAATCCTTTATTTGATTCAGAAGCTAGATACTTTATAATAACAGGTGGTAGGGGTTCAGGGAAGTCTTTTGCAGTAACAGTCTTTCTTACCTTACTGACTATGACAAAAGGGATCAGGATTCTATTCACGCGTTATACAATGACCTCGGCTCATTTGTCAATCATTCCTGAGTTCTTAGAAAAGATAGGGCTACTAGGATTTGATGAAGTCTTTAGTATTAATAAGCAGGAGGTTCTTAATGTAAAAAACAATTCAGATATATTATTTAGAGGTATAAGGACTTCAGCAGGTAATCAGACAGCAAGCCTAAAGTCATTACAAGGGATAAGCACTTGGGTATTAGATGAAGCTGAAGAACTTGTAGATGAAAACATCTTTGATACTATTGATTTAAGTATAAGGGAAAAGGATATACATAATAGAATCATACTAATATTGAATCCAACAACTAAAGAGCATTGGATATATAAAAGGTTCTTTGAGGACAAGGGCGTAGAAGGTGGTTTTAATGGCGTTAAAGACAATGTATGTTATATCCATAGCACTTACCTAGATAATAAAGATAATCTATCTACGAGCTTCCTAGAGCGTATTAAAGGCATAAAGCATAACAACTTCAAGAAGTATCAGCATAAGATTCTTGGAGGGTGGTTAGCGAAAGCAGAAGGAGTAGTCTTTGAAAATTGGTCAATAGGAGAATTTAATCCTGATGACTTACAGACTTCTTGTGGAATGGATTTCGGTTTTAGTGTAGACCCTGACTCCTTGACTGAAGTTGCTATTGATAAGAAGAAAAGAAAGATATACCTAAAGGAACATATTTACAGAAACGGATTGAAGTCAAATGAACTTGCTCAGATAGTTTTAGATAAAGTAGGACAAAGCCTGATAATAGCTGATAGTGCTGAACCAAGACTGATAGCAGACTTAAAGCACTTAGGAGTAAACATAAAAGCAGTTAAGAAAGGAACTATTGAAAGTGGTATTACTCGTATGCAAGACTACGAACTGATAGTAACTCCTGAATCAACTAACATTGCAAAGGAGTTAAACAATTATGTATATGCTGATAAGGGTTCTAAACTATACGTGGATAATTGGAATCACGCAATAGATGGTATTCGTTACAATGTAATATACCACCTAGATAATCCAAATGCAGGTAGATATTTTGTGCAATAAAAAAGAGGACTAAGAAAATTTCACGAAACTTAGCCCTCTTTAGGAAACAAACTTTAACAAGAAGACTGCAAATATACACCTTTTAAACTAAAATCAACTAATTTCTATTATATATTGTATGAAAGTTAAAATTAAAAAAGAAGGCAAAGTAGAAACATTCAAGCTAATCAATAGTTGGGCAGATGTTACTCTATCCACTTGGTTACAATTAATTGACTTTGAAACAGGTACTAAGACTGAAGAAGCTACTAAGACAATAGCAGCACTCTCAGACATTCCTAAGAAGTTAATTAAGGAACTATCCTTATCTGACGTTGCAGTTATAATGAGTAAGGTAGGAGAGTTACAACAAGAGCAAGATACAAAGCTTAAAAGGATAATAGAGATTAATGGTGTTGAGTACGGATTCCACCCTGACTTAGATAGTATTAGTTTAGGAGAATACGCAGACATTGAGCAGTTCATAAAGAACGGAATAGACTCAAGCCTTCCTGAATTAATGGCTGTACTCTATCGTCCTGTAAAGCTAAAGAAGAACGACATATATATCATAGACGCTTATGATGGAGATATACGGCTTAGAGCAGAGGAGATGAAACAAATGTCAGCTGAACAAGTGCAAAGTGCATTGGTTTTTTTTTACACTTTCGCGAAGGTGTTGTCCGAGATTATGCCATCATATTTGATGGAGCGGCTGAAGGAAATGAAGACGCAGTAGCTAGTGAAGACTTTTCAAGTAAATGGGGATGGTTCGGTGTAATGCACAGATTGTGCGGAGAAAATATTAGTAATTTAGAAACAATTACAAAGCTAAGTCTTTTAGAGTGTTTGACTTGGCTTAGTTATGAAACAGATTTAAACTCACAAAATAAAGTAAAAAGAAATGGTTAACAATAAGACATATAATAACGTACTTAATACACTTTTACGTTTAGGCGAGTATCACGACCAAATCAGCACAACTTCAGTAGGTGATATTTTTGACATCAACTTGGAGAAGATGCAGAAGTTTCCATTGCTACATATTAATCCAACATCTGTAACAACAGGAGATAGTCAGCTTACTTATAACTTTCAAATCTTCATAATGGATATGGTTTCAGAAAAAGAAGATTGGACTTTAAACAACGCATCAGCTAACTTCCCAAAGCTTTACAAGACTTTAAGTAACGAGCAGGATGTATTAAATGAAACACTACAAATATGTACAGACTTCATTGGAATGCTAAGACATAGTCAGCAGCAGTCTTTAGAAGGGACTAACGACATTAATTCACCGATATACTTTACACAAGATCAATTCACATTAGAGCCTTTCTCAGAACGATTTGATAATTTATGTTGTGGATTTGTTTTTAATATTGGTATCTTAGTACAGAATGACTTTAGTACTTGCATTATTCCTGTAACTTCAAAAGGTGCAGGTTACTAATGAAATGGAAGATAGGAAGGCTAACAATACAGATAGGTTGGAAGGGTTGGAAAATAACATTTGATTTATGAAGACTGAAAACATAGAAAGATATTTAGAGAGCTTTGGAAAGCAAGTTGTTAATCGTTCTAAAGGTAACTTACAGAAAGCCGGTAAGGGTGGGAAGTTAGAAAACTCTATCAAGTTTGAAGTGATAACAACAGCTGATGGTTTTACAGTTCAGTTCTATATGTCAAGTTATGGTCAGTTCGTAGATAAAGGAGTTTCAGGAACACAGACTAAAAGAACATTTAAAGATTATAAAAGTAAAACAATAAAAAGTCCATATAGTTATAAGAATAGTAAAGGACATTCACAACCACCAAGCAAAGCTTTAGACAAGTGGGTAGTAAGAAAAGGAATAGCACCAAGAGATGCAAGCGGAAAGTTTATGAAGCGTAAGACAATAACATTCTTAATTGCTAGAAGTATTGGGCGAAAAGGAATACAAGGAATAAGCTTCTTTCAAAAGCCTTTAGGACTAGGATTAAAACAGTTTGGAAAAGACTTACTAGGAAGCGTAAAAGAAGATATTTTAAATACACTAAAGAAAGAAACAATAACACAAATAAACTAATGGCATTATCAATAGAACAAGAACCTCTTTATTCTCTATCAGTAGTAGGTTCAGAAATAATTTTCACAGCATTAGATGCAGCTACAGTAAGTGCTTACTTCAATGTCAATTATGTAGCTGAAGTTCATATAGCTACAGTAGACATAACCTTCGCAACTTCAACAGTTATAGGAACATTCAAGACAACTCCTAACAATACAGGAGCAGGAATGTTTGACCTTAGACCTGTACTAGAAAGCTTTGTTAGTCCTGATAACTTAGCAGCTTTAGGAAGTTCATATAAAACAGACGCAACAACAGCTACAGTAACGCATCCTTTACATTTAGTAGATAAGTATTCAATGAATGATAATGTTTTAAGATATTTAAGAATTAGATTTACAATAGAAGGTTCAGCTACAGCATCAGGAACAGTAGCACAAGTAGGAGCGGTAGCAGATTCAACTCAATATACGTTAATTAATGGGTACTTAAAATACACAGATGTAATTGATATTTTCAATGGAGAATTTGGATATATAACAACAGGATTTTATTTTAATGACGTGGGTAGCACTCTCCCATTAAAGACTCCTTCTAGTTATTTGACAAATGCACCTCTTGTTCAATATGCAAAAGATACAGATTATGGAACAGTTTCTTTTATTTCTACAGATAATGGAACGAATAATATACTAGATAAATTTACAATTACTTACTATGATAGCAGTGGAGTAGCAGTTGGAACTGCTGATGATATTGACAATATAGACGCTAATGGTGGATTTACTACTTTCACTAATGATAGTAAAAAACAATTAATGCACTTAGGTTGCTATCCTGCAAATCTTAGAAATTGGAGTACAAATTTTGCTGCTGTACTAGGAACAGTTGATTATTATACAGTTGCTGGTTTTAATGCAGCAGGACGACAAATTACTGAAGTGTTGAATATTTATTTATTATGTCCTAATTTAAAAGGCTATGAATCAGTAAGACTTACTTGGCTTAATCAATGGGGAGTTTGGGATTACTATACTTTTACAATGAAGTCTACTAAGACTATTTCAACAAAAGGTAGTACATACGAACAGCTTGCAGGAAATTGGAATGAAAGCAAATATTTACCTAGTGGTTATAGAGGTGGGAAAAAAGCTTTTAGAGTAAACGCTACAGAAAAAATTAAAATGAATACAGACTTTGTAAATGAAGCAGAATCAGAATGGTTTGAAGAACTTATAAATAGTCCTGAAGTGTATATATTAGAAGGCTTTCGAGTAGACCAAAACTTTTCAATGCTTAATCAATATGTAGTACCTGTAAGACTTTCAACTTCAAGTCATACTATAAAGACAGTAGCGAATGATAAACTTATACAGTACACTTTTGAAGTAGAAAAGAGTAAGACACTAAGAACACAATCAGTATAATGAGTATTCAATTAATACTACATCCTCAAAGTTATGGAGGTCAATTTAATACTATTTCTAGTTCACCTACTGAAGTTATTGTAAATGGTATTAGCTTTACTAACTTAAATACTTCAGGAACTTACACAAGTACATCAGGAACGCCTTACATTGATACAGTAACAAGTGCACCTCCAACAGTTTACAATGCGTGGTATCGTTACAGAGTAGGTGCTTCAGCATATCCTACAGTTACTTTAGCAGATGTTGTTTTAAATTCTTTAGGTAATGGTTCAAGTGAACCGACAGGTATCTATCAGAAAATAACTAATTTAGTTGTAGGGCAACAATATAAAGTTGTAATTAACATAGGAACTCAAGCAGCAAATGGTTCTCTTGCAAATAGATTCTTTGATGGATTAGTACCTCAAGGAAGTGTAACTACTTTCAGTACAGCAACAACTTCAATTTCAAAAATATTCACCGCAACGAATACTGAAATGACTTATATGATGGCGTACTACTCAACTGCTGCTGAAGACTTAACAATTAGCAATATTTCAGTACAACCATTAATAGGAGCTATTCCTTCAGGAGATACAAGTATACTAGACAACGGACAAGTAATTGTAGACCTTTATGAAGATGAAGACTTGCCTTTGACATTAAGCGTAGATGACTTCAAAAATGTAGCTGAGAAAGTACAGTCTTATTCTAAGGCTTTTAACCTTCCTGCAACAAAGAGAAATAACAGGATATTTGACCAAGTGTTTGAAGTAACTAGACACTTAGCAGGAGGAAGTCCTTTGTTCAATCCATACAGAAAAACAAAGTGCGTATTAAAGCAAGACGGATTTACTCTTTTTGAGGGTTATCTTAGAATGCTAGATATAACGGATAAGAACGGAGAGATAAGTTATAACGTGAACTTGTATTCAGAGGTAATAGCATTAGCAGACTTCCTTAAAGATTTAGACTTTAGAGCTTTAGACTTTAGTGAATTAGAACACGATTACAATAAAATACAAATTACAGCTAGTTGGAATGATAGTCCTTCATCAGGAATAACTTATTTGAATCCAAGTACTTCAGGGTTTAGGGATGCTAACTCAACAGTTAAATACCCTTTTGTAGATTGGAACAAGCAATGGTTCTTAGGAGGTTCTAATGGTGGTAATAGTGCAACAATAGGAAACCCTGAACTACCTTCTTTAGAAACGGCATTTAGACCCTTCATTAATATCAAGTACATAATAGATAGGATATTTGAAGCAACACCTTTTACTTACTCATCAGACTTCTTTGATACAGATGACTTTAAAAAGTTATATATGGACTTTAATTGGGGTTCTGATAACACGCCATTTTCTATAGATAATAGTGGTGAAGGAGGATTAGATGCAGACCAAACAGCAACAACTTCATATGCAACAATACTAACAAATGATAATAATTTTGCAACTAATATAGGTTATAGTTCAGGTGTTTATACGGCACTATCAAATAGCCAAACTTACAATATTAACTATTCATACGCATATTCTACCGTAGCTTCAGGAGCTTGGTCTGCTGAATATAGGTGGAAGTTAGTGTTAGGGGGTGTTACTTCTTATATTAACACGACACCAATGTCAGGACTAGGAAGTTATACGTTAAACGTTACTTCAGGTTCTTTTACTCAAATACTGAATTTAGGTGATACATTAACCCCTGAATTTAAGTCAGATACAGCAGCAACAACAACATTTAAGTTTCTTGATTTTCAAGGAGGTTTTCAATCAGGTCTTACCCTTATTACAACTTCAGCATCAGCATTTACAACAGATACTTTCCTACAAACACTAAGAGGAGAAACTGGACAATGGGATTTCTTAAAAGGGTTGATTACTATGTTCAATTTAGTAACTATTCCTGATGAAAATAATCCTAACAATATTGTAATAGAGCCTTACGTTAATGTCTTTATGCCAACACCTACGGCTACAGTTCCACTTACAGGAACAACTTTAGCTGATAGGGGGGTTATACATAATTGGACTGAAAAGATAGATGTTTCAGAAATGAAATTAGAGCCTTTAACAGATTTAAACAAAAAGACAATGTTTAAATTTGTTGAAGATGACGACGACTTTTCATTTAATAACTATAAGAATTTAGTTGGTGGTCATTTATACGGAAGTAAAAAGTTTGACGCTACTAATGAATTTAACATATTGGACGGAGAAGACGAGATAGTAGCAGAACCTTTTGCAGCAACAGTTGTCAAGCCTTTAATGAGTCAATTTCCACAATTTATAACTCCTGCTATTTATTCTTACAATCCGTCAGATGAAACTTCTGAAGGCTTTGATAACAGTCCTAGAATAATGTATAATAATGGAATAAAATCTACAGGAGCTTCTTATTATATCCCTGCACAAAATGGAGTTACAAGTGCTAATGAAACTAACTTCTTACAGTTTAGTCATTTATCAGAAGTACCTACTACTTCAACATCAATAGACTTTAATTTTGGTTGGAATCAATTACTACCAGGGGTTGGAGCAGGAACACTTAACAACTTGTTTAATTTATATTGGCTTCCTTATTACTCAGAGCTTTATAATATCAATACTAGGACAATGACTATTAAAGTAAATCTTACTCCTGCTGACATTAATACATTCAAGTTTAACGACAGAGTTATGATTAAAAATAGAGTCTTTAGATGTAACAAGATAGACTACAAGCCGAACGATTTAGCAACAGTTGAATTTATACTTATACCATAATGCCAAGAGATACAATACCATATATTACAGGATTTATTGTCAAACCTTTATCAGTTTCAGGAATTGGAGTTGTTACGTTTACAGATGGAACAAATGATATTGAACCTAATCAATCACAATGTGAGGCTTACGGATATACTTACAACAGAGCAACAGGTACTTGTTCAATATCACGTTACAGTACAAGTCTTAATAGAGGGTTTGCAAATGAAAACAACAAGACTTTCGGAGCAGGAAACTCAACTGAAACGGGAACGAACAATACTATAATAATGGGAGAGAATAATACTGTAAAAGGGTTCTCACGAAATAGTATTATAACGGGGAATCAGAACGAAATAGCAAACGGAATAAACAACGCTAATGTATCAGGTACTCTAGGAGAGGCTACAGCAGACAATTCTAAAGTATTAGGGGGTAACGCACCAAGCGACAATTTAGGGGAAAGACAATCTATCGAAGTCATCTATGGGAAGCAAACTACAAATGGGAATACTACTGCTAGTAACTTGAACAACATTTCTGCTAATTACTTTTCAATTCCTGACAATACTGCAATGTATTTTCACGCAGACTGTTTAGCAGTTAGAGTTGGCGGAACAGGAACAGGAACAGCAGGTGATTATGCTAGTTTTGTTCAAAGGGGTGTAGTCATAAATAAGTCAGGAGTACTAAGTGTAAATAGTGAAAGAGATAACATTAAGAGTTCAGGTACAGTAACGCTTTGGAGAACTTCAGGTAATGTTTCAGGAACTGACTTCTATATTGGAGTTAGAGGAGCAGCAGGCGTAACGATTGAATGGGTTTGCAGTATTAGATTAACACAAATTAAAACAGGAGTAACTTTATAAAATAAAATTATGGGAAACACAACAGAAACTGCTACATTTAATGTAAAATCTAATATAGGGGACGTAGGAAAAGATGCAAAGTCAGCAGCAGGAGAGTTCAAAGTTATGGGAGTTTCTTTAAATGGAGTAAAGGCAGGATTTGCTTCAGCATCAGTTACGGCAAAAGGAATGTTTAGCTCTATTAAAGTAGGACTGATTTCAACAGGAATTGGAGCATTCGTAGTTTTGATTGGTTCATTAATGGTTTTTCTAACTAAGACAAAAAAAGGAGCTGAACTTTTACAAACAGCATTTGCAGGAGTGGGTGCAGCTATATCAGTTCTTACAGATAGGATTTCAGCTATTGGAGGAGCTATTGCTAAAGTATTCTCAGGAGATTTTAAAGGTGCTGCTAATGATGTAAAAGGAGCTTTAACAGGCATTGGAGATGAGATGGGTAGAGAAATTAGTCTAGCAATGGAATTAGAGAGAACATTTCAAAGGATTGCAGACAGCGAAAGGGGTATGAATTTGGAAAGAGCAGAAGCAAATAAAATAATTGCAAAAGCTAGATTAGATGCAGAAGATGAAACTAAAACTTTAGAAGAAAGAATGGTTGCTTTACAAAAAGCAAATGATGAAGAACTAAGAATAACTGCAAAAGCTTTAGCATTACAAAAAGAAAAAGTTGAAGCTACTAGGCAGGAGGTAGAAATGTCTGAAAGTATGGGTGAAGATTTAGATAAGTTAAATCAAGAAAAGATAAAGTTAATTCAGATGGAAACCGCTAGTTTCTCTATGCAAAAAAGATTAACAACAGGGCTTGAAACTTTAAAGGTTGAAGCAGCTACAAAAGAAAGAGCAAGAGAAAAAACAAGACAGGACGGAATTAAAGCAGAAGCAAAAGCAGTTCAAGATAGAGTTAATGCTGAAAAGATACAAATCCAAGAGTTGATAGATTTAGAACAAGATAGACTTAATAAACTAATTGTAGATGAAGCAGCTTTGTTAGATAAATTTAATGAATCACAGTTAGAAGCCCAAGACAAAGAAACTAACGCTATATATGATAAGTACTTTGCAATAATAGAAGGTAAAATTGCATTAGGTCAATCAGTAGTTGAATTAGAAGAAAACCAACAAGCTGAAATATTTGCAGTAACAGAAAAATTTAGAATCAAAACAGAAGCAGCAGATGATAAGTCAACTAAGAAAAAGAAAGCTCTTGAAAAATCAGTTAAAGACCAAAAGGTAGCTATGGCTCAACAAGGATTAAGTTTAATTACAGAAATAGCAGGAAAAAGTTCAGCTATTGGAAAAGCGGCAGCCATTGCACAGACTACTATTTCAGGAATACAGAGTGTTTCAGAAGCTTTTAAGTCAGGGGTGGCAAATGTACCAATGATGGCAGCAACAGGAGGTTCTTTCGGTTTTATACAGGCAGGATTAGCAGGTGCATTTTCAGCAGTACAATTAGCTAAATTAGGTGGAGGAGGGGGAGGAGTAACACCACCTTCAACACCACCCCCATCAGCTCAAACACCATCCCCCCAAATGATGTCAGGAGCGTTTGATATATCAGGAGGAGTAGCACCTGAACCAACTAAAGCGTATGTAGTAACTGATGAAATGACAAACAGTCAAAACCAATTAGCAAATATAAGACGTAGAGCTACAATCTAAAATCAAATAAACTAACTTAAAATCTATTATATACTATGCCTTGCGAACAATGTGAAAACGGAAAATATAAATGGGGAAAGACAGGCTCTTGTAAATACGATACAAAAGCTGAATGTGAAGAAGATAATAAAGACTATTATGAAGATATGAAAGAAACTAAAATAGTAGAATTAATAATTGCAGACGATAGTCAAGAACTAGCAATAGACGCTATCAGTCTAGTAACGAGTCCTGCAATAGAGCAAGACTTTGTATTCTTTGGTAAAGAAAAGAACAACTTGACTTTTGCTAAAGTAGATGAAGAAAAGCGTATGCTAGTAAGTCCTGCTTTGATTCCTAACAAACAAATATTTAGACACGACCCAAACACAGACTCAGATTACTATGTGTATTTTAGTCCTGATACAGTCCGTAAGGCTTCTGAATTGTATTTAAAACATAATAATCACCATAAGGCTACATACCAACATCAAGACAGAGTATCAGGAGTTTTAACAGTTGAAAGTTGGATTAAAGAAGGCGATAGTGATAAGTCTAAGTTATACGGCTACGACTTACCTGATGGCACTTGGTTCGTTAAGATGAAGATTGAGAATGACGAGCTTTGGGAAAAGATAAAAGCAGGAGAATTAAAAGGTCTTTCAATAGAAGGGTACTTTACAGATAGAATGGAAGCTATGTCAGAAAAGCAACCAACTAATGAAGAAATACTAGAAGCACTTAACGAGATAATAAAGGAAAACCAAACAACTAACTAATCTTTCTATTATATATAGAACTTAAAACAAAACTATGGATTTAAAAAATCAAATATTGGTAGCACTTGGTCTTGATAAAGGCGAAGAAGTAACAATGGCTTGGCAGTCAAAATCAGAAGACGGCACTATTTTCGTTTCAACAGCTGAAGAATTAGAAGCAGGAGTGGATATTTCTGTTTTAACTGAAGATGGAACGACAATTTTATTACCTGTTGGAACTTACAAGACTGATACAGGAGTATCTTTTAGAGTAGAAGAAGAAGGTATCGTTTCTGAAGTTATCGAAAGCGAAACTGAAGAAGAAGTAGTTGAGGAAGAATTAGCAGTAGTTGAAGATTGGGAAGGGATGGAGAAAAGAATCCAAAACTTAGAAGATGCAGTAGCTGATCTTAAAAGAGATAAAGATGGAGGAGATGATGAGGTTGAAGAAATGGCTGAAGTAACTGAAGAGCCTTCTACTAATCCTAAATCTATTAAGACTACAGAAGTAGTTGAGTTCTCAGCAGAAGATGAATTAACAAAGTTAAAAGCTGAAAATGATAAACTAAAAACTGAGCTAGCAGAAGCACCTGCATCAGCACCTTTAGATACAAATAAATTTAGTTCAGAAAGAGCAACACCAACTGCACAAGATTTCAGAAGAATGACAAAACAAGAAAAGTTCTTATACAACTTACATAATTAATAAATAATATAAACTAAAAAACAAAACTATGGCAATTACAGTAGCTTCAAACTTTGCAGGCAAGGCAGCAGGATTCTACATCAGTGCAGCTTTAAAATCATCAAACTCGTTAGACTATCTAACAATGATAGAAAACATTAAGTATAAGAGTAACATCCAAGCTCTTAATCAAACAGTAAATTCTGTAGTAGACGCTACGTGCGATTTTACAGCAGCAGGAACTTTAGCTTTAACTGAAAAAGTATTAGAGCCTAAAAATCTTCAAGTAAATATGGATATTTGTAAGGAGACTCTCTTATCTTCTTGGGAAGCTTTACAAATGAGAGCAGGAGCAGGAGCAGCACCACCTGCATCTTTTGATGATTACGTTATCTCTTATATGGGAGAAATTATCGCACAAGCAACTGAGAACTCTATATGGAGTGGAACTAATGTAGCAGGACAATTCAATGGCTTCTTAGGAGCAGTAACAGGGCTTTTATTACCGGGACCTGATGGAACAGTTGTTCAAGATGGTGCGGCAGCAGTACCTTATTCAGCAGGAAATATTATTGCTAACTTACAGTCAGCAGTAGCTGCAATTCCTACAACAACTTTAGGAAAAGAAGACTTACATATCTATATGAGTCAAAGAACTTACCAATACTATATTAGTGCAGTATCTACTTTAGGATATGTAAACGCTTACAATATGAATGGAGATTACCTTCCAATGTTTGAAGGGTACAAATTGGCTGTTTGTAATGGGATGGAAGAAAATCAAATGGTAGTAGCTCAGAAGTCTAACTTATTCTTTGGAACTGACCTTTTAAGTGATGCTACAAGAATCAACTTGATGGATATGGCAGCGTTAGACGGAAGTGATAATATTAGAATGGTTGCTCGTTACTCAGCAGGTGTACAAACAGGTACAGGAGCTGATATCGTAAGACAGTCTTAATAAATAAATAATACGGAAGGAGGGGGTAAAACCTCTCCTCCCTTAACCTAATAAAAAACACACAATGGCTTGTACAGCA
>Ga0308011_10000577_pt1 | contig 19306 bp, 30 predicted proteins | sample Neamet177_FD_203144 | JGI IMG/M metagenome (GOLD analysis project Ga0308011, IMG submission 203144) | Marine microbial communities from water near the shore, Antarctic Ocean - #177 | ecosystem: Environmental > Aquatic > Marine > Unclassified | place: Southern Ocean | collected 2014-07-25 | reverse complement strand
AACATGTCCCCCTGCCCATACCCATTTCTTCCACTCGTAGTACGCTGTCGCTAAATTCCCAGCGCCTACGTAGGCTAGTACAGTTCGTGCAGTATTAGGTGGCTCATCCCCCGGCAACCATAAGGTCATAAGATCAAGTCCTCAAGAGTAGGAGCTTTATAGTTCGGTCCTTTAGTGATCTTCCCATATTCGTTAAGAACCGGATTACCTTCATCGTCAAGCTTAGACAGATTGCTACGATGCACCCTGTTGAAAGCAGGATTAAAACTGTCCACAATGGCACTAAAACTAACCACAGTCCCTGATAAAACATACTGTAAGTCACATAGCTCCTTCAGCAGCTTCGCCCACTGCTCTTTGTTAATCGGCTTGCCCCGCTCAAGTTCCATCTGCATCGTCTGTAACTCTGCAACTACTTCAGTACACTCCTCGACTAAGAGCTTCTCCCGTAGCTGTAAGAGGCCCACACGGGGTTCAGCCGCTACGTCAGTACCCATAGCTTTATGGAACTCCTCAACCTTCTGCTCTCTAGTATAGTTTCGGCGCATAGTTATCCCCTGTTAATGTATTTTATGTACGTTGTACTTAGGTGTATCTGGTTTATCTATAAGCTTACAGCTGGTAAGTAATAGATTAGAGGCTTCCCATAACAGTGTCCACTCAGGACCCTCTACCTCGTACTTACACATATCAGCTACAATCTTCCTGAGTTGTTCCATCCGTTCCACTAAGGTATCCGGTGGGAACATAAACATTGGTGACTCTTCATCCATCATTATTGATGTCCTCTTCAATCTGTGGTTCAATGTCTACATCAAACACTTCACATAACTCAATCATATGTTCTTCGATCTTATCATCAAAGCGTTCAATGATGTCTTCACTGTCGATACCTAAGATATCACACAGTAATTCTGCATCAGCCAAAGCCGCTAGGCGTACTAAGAACTGGTTAGGTTGTAAAGGCATCAGTAATGTCCCCCAAAGTATAGTTTCTAAACCCTTCCTTCTCACACCATTGCTTCATGTTTAACTTCCCACCCTTACGTACTCGTTTCGTAGGGTTATACAGTAGAAACACTAGCTCCTGTTCATGTGTATTCAAGCAGTCTCTAATGGCCTTGTACTTCTGGATGTCTCCTACTCTGAAGTATCCTTTAGCCTCCACCAGTATCTCTATGCCTGAGATGGTATGTGGTCCTATGAAGTCTGGTATGTAGTTCCTATGTGTTACATAGGGAACCTTCTTGGACTCATACGTACAGAGGTCTCCTAAAACCTCTGCCGCATGGGCCTCAAACTTGTTACGATAAGGCTTAGTCTTCATTAGACTTAGCTTTACTTGTTGTTACTGCTTTAGCTTTTGGTGTTACGACATCACGTATCAACGTCTGTGTCATACCGCCTGAGCCAGCTACGAAAGTGTTCCCGTGTAAAGTCCAGCCTTCATTAAGCATCTTACTTACAGTCTCTTCTAGTCGGTCTTGTCGAGGTGTTGTAACTACTCGATATTCAATCATGTTGTTTCTCCATTAGAAGTTTAAATTAATCTCTGGACACACAGCGCCACTCTTATACTTTGGACGCTTAACTACGTGTGTCAAGAACTTAGGACCGGAGCCAGTGGCGTAGGCTTTTAGCGTAGGGTAGCAATGCTTTTTGTATGGGCAATAGCCACACATAGTAGAGAGTTTTAAGTTTCCTGACTTGCCATCCTCCACCGGGAAGGAACATTGCTCCGGCATATCTTCCCCGCCTGTATGCTTTTTTACCTCTTCAACACGCTCCTCAATGTCTTGAGAGAAATGTGAATGGTAAGGATGTTCCGTATCATCCAGATCATATTGACATACAGCAAGCTTACCGGAGTCACGATCCATAGCTAACCATGCCCACTTACGTTCACCTTCACTATGTGCGTATGCTTTAATCTGATCTATGTATCCAAAACTATCGTCAGCAGCTAAGGACCCATTCTCAAACTTAGTGATACCAAACTTAGTGGTGGACTTTACATCGACAACAACCCCGTCGATCTTACAGTCCATCGAGCCTTTGATACCCCCTACGTTACATAGTTTCTGCTCATCAGTAACTGCATGTCCAGACAAACGAACGAAGAACAATAGCATCTCTTCGATCACATGACCATACATGAACTTGATTAATGTCTTGGAGTCAATCTTCTCCTTTGAATACTTGTTTAAACCAAACCACTGTTGACGCAGAGGCTTCCCTATGGAGGACATCCGTAGACCTGAACGTCCATTGTAGTTAGGCACACTAGGGGAGAACTCTTTACGCATCAAGTCCTTCATAGCCTCGCCAAACTTCTCAATCTCTTCTTCAGTGTCTACCCCCTTAGCACTGTTCTTGTTCTTCATTAATCGGTATACATCTTCTACCAATGTGTCTAATGTGTTTCCGCCCATGTGTTACCTACCTTGTATTCCCCATCTAAGGGACATCGCATGTTAAACTTAACGCCAGCCGTTTTAATACATTCTACAGCTAACCATCCGAATTGATCTGCTTGGTCTGCTCTGACCTCAGCCTGTATCTCATCATGGATATTACCTACCATGTTATACTCTATCTTGTATATCTTAGCATACTCATCTAACAGTGTCAACGCTTTTTTCATAACAATCGCACCAGCTGACTGCAATAATGTATTAAGTGCCGCATGTGTTGATCTTACGTGGAGCTTCCGCCCGTCAAGTCCTTCAAGATACCCTCTAAGACAGGCTCGTTCAACGCGCTCTCGCAAATCTCCAAGACTTGGTGTGTTGCGGAGGAACTTAGCTTTAAGCTTCTTTCCATGTTTTGATGAGCCTCCGACAATGCTTCCGATTTTAGCATCTCCTGCCCCATAGAGGAAAGCATAGATGAAAGTTTTAGCTGAGTCTCTGTCTGGTAGTCCAGCAGATTTCTGGTTTGCTGTATGTACATCTCCACTTGTGACTTCATGTGTATATTCCTTATCATTCATATAATGTGAGAGCATCCGTAGCTCCAAGCCAGCAGCATCAGCACCGACAAGCTTGTATCCCTTCTTAACTATCCAGCAGCTACGACACTCCTTACCGTAGGGAGAGTAGCTTGATGGTACTTGGGCTACGTTAGGGCTACTGTGGGTCATTCTGCCTGTGACCGCACCTATAGAATTAACGTACCCATGTACTCTACCGTCTTCCGCTACTGCATCTAACCATGACTTAACCTGAGCGGTACGCTTCTGTATCATCAGGTACTCTGCAATCAATGCGGCCTCCGGTATACCTTTAACCTCGTTTAATGTATCCTCATCTACAATGATGGAGCCTTTCTCAGTGAACTTCTTAGGCTTCCACCCAAAGAACTGTAGATGTTTAGCTATCTGTTGTCGAGAGCCTAAGGTAAACTCAGGCCAGTCAATACGACTGAAAGCGCCCCATACATTAACCAGATCAGCCCCAAGGAACTTAAGACCAACAACACTAATTCGTCCGTCATTATTAACTTTAGGGGTAATCTCTTTAATAAACTTAGGAAGTGGTTTAAACCTTTCATGTACTTCCTCTTCAAGAGCCATGCGTTTTTCTTTAAGTTCCGCACCTAAATCCCTACACTTCGACTGATCCAGTAACCAGCCATTTTCAATCTGTGTCGATATAATATCCTGAACTTGATGTTCCAGATCAATACTCGTATTACCAAAGTCTGCCAGTTCAGACAGAAGCTCTGTGTAAAGTTTAGCTGTGACTTGTAAATCTTTTTCGCAGTACGTAACCATTTCAGGCGTGAGTTTAGTCCAATCATCGTGATCTCCTTTAGGGAAATTAAGCCTCTGTCCCCATGCCTTAAGTGAATGACCATCCTCTAGTGAAGGATTGTATAACCTTGAAAGGATAAGAGTATCGGTAATTTTTATACCTACGAAGCTTATTCCCAACAATCGTTCCATAGTTGGTTTGTCGAAGTCGATAAAGTTGTGTCCAATGATTTCGTTGTATGTATTTAAGCATGTCTGTATATCCTTTATGTCTTGTGTGTTAAACGGAGAGAGAAAGTTTCGTACCTCTCCGGTCCTCAGGTCCATCGTCCCCACCATCCACACTCTCGTAGCTGGTAATGCCGTGGTTTCTATATCTACTATAAGCTTTCGTGTTTCCAACTAATGTCTCCTCGTTCTTCATAGCTATGTGTTCTAGGATATGGCAGTTGGAACATAATACCACACATTTCTTAACCTCGTCAAGCACTTTCTGTGAAGGGCCTTTTCCTCCTCTCCAAGCAGCTGCTTCTAACTTCAGTTCCTTTTCTTCTGGGTTTACATGGTGAAAATGAAGTATCTCTCTTGGAAACTGTTCGTTACATATCTGACAAGTATGTTGATAATGCTCTCTCAAATACTCATTCATATACCCAACCCCTCGTTGATAGTTTTCAGCATTAAGGATAGACGTACAGGAATTACATCTAGCATATAAACCCCCTCTAGCATAACTATTGTATTCACTTAGAGCCTTATCCTCACCGCAATAAGTGCATACTTTAGAACTCCTCATCTTCTACCGCCTTTATCTGTGGTGCTGTTCCTTGTACCATTCGGCCTGAAGCCTCCTCATAGTAGAGCCATCCTGCCTTACCTGTTCTACCTGTACGTCTACATTTGACCAGCTGTATCAACGTAGAATTACGTGTGTACTCATCTTCAGCCATCTTATCCCGACTCAGGAGGATCGTATTGAATGCAATCTGGTTAATACTACCGGACCCCTTCATGTCGTACTCATTCACATCATGCGGGTCTTTAGCCTGAGGCTTACGCATGTGTGACACGATGATTATAGACACTCCTGTCTCTTTAGCAAGCTTTAAACACCTGTCCATAAACTCATCGACAGCCCCATTCTCGTTTGACTTCACAGCTGCATGTAGTGGGTCAAGGATAATCACATCACAATCGTCACCAATAGCCATCCACCGCATCTTACTGAATAATGTATCCGTATCAGAAAATCCTAAGTGTTTCAGAACTGTCACGTTTGAGAGCTTCTCAAAATCATCATAGTATTCTTTGTATATAGTATTATCACGCTTCTCAGTAGGTACTAAGGCTATATTCTCGCCACTGTGGATTGATACAATCTTTTCTACAGTCTCACCTAGGTCACTCTCTAGGAACACTGCCCCAACACGCTTAGAATGCCCCTTAGCCATGTCATAGAGTAGATTGAATACCATAGTTGTCTTACCTATGGACGTAAGCGCACCAATGACGGTCACTTCCCCAGCGGCGATACCTCCATTCATCATGGTATTAAGTTCACCATATGCATCTGGTAGTGGTATGATTTCTTCAGTACCACGTTTAACAAACGCCTCCCAACACTCCTCATCACCAAAATTCACTACATCGACAGGCTTGTATGCTTTAGCCTCCCACCATGCGCTAGTGAAATCCCGTATGCGTCCCTTCTGTAGCATCTCCCCTGCGTCCTTCAGTGGTAGAGAGACTACCTTAGCCTTACCGTGTGAGAATAGGGGTAGGATAGCGTCCGTAGCTGCCCTGCCTGCATCGTCCTGATCAAAACAAATGATCACATTCTCGTAGGTCTCAAGCCACTCAAGTGACTCCTTAATGTCCTTCACTGCCGCACCTGATCCACGCTTGATGCTTACTACAGGCCACTTACCGTCGAACATCTCACATACAGCCATAGCATCAATCTCGCCCTCTGTAATGGTGATGAATTTACCACCCTCACGCCAGATTTGTTGACCGAATAGACCTGTACCTTCAAACGTCCCTGTGGTCTTAAAGTTTTTCCCGTCACATGTGCGTACCTTAGTGCCTACAATAGCCCCAGCAGAGTTAAAATAAGGATAATGATGCCTACTGATACTACCATTTTTATCTTGCTCCATTGTTACTGAGAATTTATCTACGATATTCATACTTATCTTACGGTCTTTGATTGGTCCTGATGTGCCTATCATCTCTATCCCTTTGACTTTGGTTGTTTGTATAGGTGCGTTGCCATCTGCAAATGTAGTGGTACTACACGCGAAACAATGGGTATTACCATCACTATATACAATCTGATTATCCCCGTGTCTATCCCTACCACCACTTCGACATGTGGGGCAGGGCTTCTTTGATACAACGTCAGACATTATAGTTCCTCTTTAGAAATCTTCTGAACCCTCTACGTCATGCTCGGCTAGTTCCAACACCTTAATCTTTTTAAGGTACGGGGCGGAGCCGTGTTGCGGGTGTGGTTTCCCTGCTTCCCAGAGAATACGCACCTTAGAACCATATGGGATATTCTTTGAGATACTTTCCCCGTCTGTGTCCACCACCTGAAAACCTTCATACTGCGTAACGAACTTACGCTGCTTCTGGTTTTTATATTCCTTAACTGTAACCCCTGCATCTTCTAAAGTTGATACTTGATCATCCTCTATTGTGAGCATGATTGAATACTTTCCAGTGTCCTTACCGTTAAAGAATTCAGTTTCAGTTAAGTTCACGAAATTAGCAATGCCTTCTGTAATCATTTTATTTTCCAGTATATTGTTAAGTTGATATAGATATTAAACCATAGTCTGTCGTAGGTGTCAATAGTTTATTTAAATTATTATACCTCCAATTCCTTCAGTCTATTTAAAGAATTCTCAAACTGTGGGCAATCAGTTGGTTTACCTGTACACCCATCTAAAAGTCCGCATGTGTACTGACCAAGATCATAATACTGTAATTCACGATACATACAACCTTCACAATCGTCCCCATCACGGAATATCTCGTCTACTATCTGCCATTCAGATGTTATCTTCATTTGTCGTACCCTTCAAGATAGTTCTTAATTTGTCTTTGCGCGTCCTGAGCATTAAGTTCATTACGCATAGACTTGAATACCTTAGGCTTAGTGTACTTATTCATCAAGTACAATTCAGGGTTCTTCTTTATACCCCATGTGGGTACATTCATTTTCAACTTGATTGATTTACTCATAATATCACCTTATTGTTTTTCCTTAAGTCTACTTAAGTAATCTTAAGTTAAACCTTATGTTTTCTAGTTAAAGTATAACATGAATGTCTAACTACTGACTACTTAAGTAGTCTATAGGATATAGTCGCTTATGTCAATCCTCTTTATGCAATAATAGTTTATCATCATCCCATTCATATTCTGATAGTGTCTTATTTACCACACCTGTACACCTGTGACATACGTCGACAAATTCGCCTGTTATCCTGTCCTTCGCTACACTCTCACCAGTGGTTAGGTTCTCATTACATACTTTACATCTCATAATATTATTCCTTATCTATATTCAATGGTGTCTGTAGGACGTTTTAAGCGCCCTACAGAGCGTTATGGGGGTATAGCTAACCTACCCTACCCTATTCTGCGAAACCGTCAGGATTATGTAGGTTTATATAAAACCCACCACGTTCTGCTAGGGCCTCTATGGTATCCCAATAGTTTTCTTTAAACTCATTAGAAACATATGTCAACGTTAAATTATCTGCTACGTCCCTTACATAACTATCACCTATATCATATCCGCCATAGGTGTGATCACTTTTAACGGCAACCATCCAACGTGCGTATTCATTCTTAAATTCTTTTTCTGGTTTCTGATATGATTTCAGAATATGCACAGTGGTATTCCCGAATACCCCTAAGCCCTCAAACGTAGCGTAGGGTGCTGTCTCTGGTTTACCTTTACCCATTATATTTTTAGTCATACCTATTGGTCCCTATTCTTAATCAGCCATAACGCTGAAATTAATTCACGATAATCAGACATATACATATCACCTTCAAGCATCTCCATACCCTGTAATGGGGTTAATAAATGCTTCTCTAAGCGTGTAAGGTATTCTTTATCCGTCCCATAACTATTATAGCTCAATCGGTTAGGGGTTTTCAATGTTCTTTTAGCTGTAGTCATGTCTTTAATTCCTTTTTTTGTTTATTAAAATATTAACATTGAAACAGATAGCATAGTAAATAGGATTATACCAGCTAAAATATCAGTAATCATATTTAAATCCCTTTCGTTATCCATTTAGGTGTCTCACTATAAGCCCACTTAGCCATATAAAGCTTCTCTTTAAGATAGTAATGGCGATATGCACCTACGGTTGACTTTTGTTTATATGCATCCGGCATACATTGAGGCGGTGGTATAAAGTCAAGTACAGGCATATGCGTAGGTGTAAAACTAAGCGCATAATTCAACCGACTAGTTTTGTGGACTTTACCATATCGGCTTGTATATTCATCACACAAATGAACTAATAATTCATAGGCCCACTGGTAATTCCGAGTGGATTGCCGGACCCACACGGACGACGGATGGTTCTTGTGTGTCGATTTGTATAGACCATACAAATTAGCGTAATTGTCCCCGTCTAACTCTCTATGGGCTGTAGATAACAGCTGCGCGGTTTCTAGTATCATCTTTACGCAATGCTTATCACAATGCATACGAGCAGCTTTGTGTGGGTCTGTGTGTAGGTAAAAGATATTCATATGATCTCCCCCCGATTAAACAACTCGCTAGTGTATGCATCGTATTCAGCAAATAGTTTAACCCCGTAGTCTGTGGTGATCTTTGTGTGGGGCGCGTCCGTATCCCACGTAGCCTTGATATCGGCTATAGCGTACCGAAGCGCCGAGGTGGTCATTCGTTTTGATTTTTCAGTATATAGTTTTAACATGGTATGTTCCTTTTTTGAGTTGATTAATGAGTTAAGAATACTACGTTTTTAGTTGCTGTCCAGCATAAACCACAAGCGCCGCAATCAGAAACTAGTGTTTCAATGCCCTTAGGGGCTGATTTAGTATCACCTTTTTTAGCTATTTGAGTAGGGCAGATAAATGCTTTTTTATCAATGACTTGTTGTTGGGCGGCTGTATCATCAAATGATAATGCTGACATATGTGTCTGTAAAGTATCACCGGAAATACGAACCATAAACCTAGTTTTCCATTTCAAGCGTAAAGTTTGTAAAGCGTTGCCTATGTTGGTCCCTAGTTGACGCTCGCTGTAGCCATATACCCACAAATTATCAAATTGTGATAGCCATTTATCCCAAAAATTCACATACTCTACGGAATAAAAATCACCTAAAATATGGAGGCGTACTAAAAACCCATTCAGGTGTTTTTTGTTTAACGCTTCTAATTCAATAGCCATAAGATCAATTAAGGCGGGATTAGCTTCGTATCTAGTGGCAAATGGCATATGGTTCCCATAACATGTTGAATAATGGAAACAGCTGGCTGAACATGTGGCCCGTTCCTCTAATGTGACTGTATAGATCGGCATTCCTTTTAAACGTCCAGTCTTTACAATTTTACCTAATTTAATATTGGTGGATTTTTTAATTACGTTTTCAGTTTTCCCCATTCCGTCCGTAACGCTCTTTACCTTAGCATTATGAAATAATGATTTATGGGTGGCTATCGCTATTTGTGTTTTCGACATAGGTGCATTCATCGTCGTTCTCCTTAGTTGGTTGGTGGTCAATTGATTACTTAAGGGGTCTTAAGTGGCTTGTCAAGACCCCTTGATGTAATAAATTACTCCATTAGGTCTTTATGATAATTGATTAAATACCCACGAGCTCCCGGCATTGCTGTAAACAATGGCTTTTTGTCCTTTATCCATACTTCCCCCTGTTCATTCATAATTTGATAGCCTAGGGACGTTTTAATTACGTCAAATCCCGCTGTTCTAAGCTGTTTTATAATGTTTTGTGTCTCTTTTTTAGTCCACATACGTGTAGTCATTATATTATTCCTTTATGTTTAGTGGTTTATTCGTCAGCATACATGCTAAAATGTAAACGTGTTTCATGGTTCTCAATATGTATAGTTGGGCAATTACCATTTTTAACTAGATCACGGGCCTGTTTTTTTGTGATATCTAGAAACATATAACAATCGTCACCATTTTTAGGATTGTATATAGGCATCACTAAACTATCGGCGGACTTGATGAATGCATAGGCGGTTGATGGTGATACATCTGATCTCATTATCATTGTCATTTTACTGTTCCTGTTCTGTTCTATTGAGCCAAAGTGGCGCTGGTTTGTATCTATTATATAATCTTTTAATTCTAGGATGTACATATTTAATTGCACTATAAATGCATTATTATTAATTATAGACTATTGTGTGACATTAATGCAACACTATGGGTATCTGTCGTTGTCTTTATATATATACATCCAGCAGCACCTAGATATACAGCTGTATCATATGTATCATATGGGCGTTTTAAGGGGTACTACAGGCGTATGTTCTCTAATGTGGGACCAGCGTAGGCACAAGTGGATGTTCTTTATTTGTTCCCGTGTTGTTCTGTGATGTTCTTGTCAAGCACTAATGTGGTCTGATGTATTACTAAAGTGTTGTGTATATCCATAATCATACACATATACACTTGCGTATATCCCAGCATACTACACATCAACACTGTAGTACACATCTGTTGTACACAAGTTTACTGTAGAATACATCTGTATACCCCATGCAATAATCGTGCCAACTATGGAACTACACAAGTTTACTGTAGTTTACAGCTGTTTTACACTAGAAATCTGTAGTATCGCCTAGGGGGGGGGACCCATGTGTTCTTATGAATTATTATAATCACACTCAATACCACATCAGAAGCAATTTGGACCTACAGACACAGTAGAATTGGACCCATTAGAAATACTTATGTAACTAAAGCAAACTAACGCTTGACTTTAAAATTCAGCGGGGTATACATAAGTGTCTAAAGTGTCACAGGTAAACTTTATTTATCTTTATGTACCAAGGGGGATTGACTTTTGAAGCTAAATATGCTATAATATGTATATATTGAGTTAGACATACTTAAGACTACTTAAGCACCAAGAGTGTAACATTCAGGTTATACCCCCTGAACAAACACTAACAAACTTAAGTATACTTAAGTAGTCCACATAAGTCTTCCATTATGTTGTTTTATTGGTATTAATAAAAGGATATATTATGGGTAAAGATAAGGTATAATAGTTGGTATGATTAAAGACAATAAACAAGACCCAGATTCGACACAGCCAAAACTAAAGAAGAAACCTCCCGGCAATCCTAATTTCAAGAAGGGTATGCCTTCATTAAACCCAGCGGGTAGACCTAAGGGTTCTGTAAATAAATACGTTAAGTTATCAAGAGAACTTATGTCCGATAGAGGACCTGAGATCGTACAGAAGGTTATTGATTTAGCTTTAGATGGCGATAGACACGCACTTAAGATGTGCATGGATCGTATCTTACCTACAACCAAGGCAGTAGAGATCACACATGATCATCAAGACCTTGGGATTAACATTATTATCGATAGTGTTAAAGCAATCAATAAACGAGAAGAAGAAGAATTTAAGACTATAGAAGCAGAGTACACTGAGTCTGTAGATGGCTGATCTTAAAGTATCCCTCCATGATGCACAGATGGAAATCTTTAGATCAGAGAAGAGATTTAAAGTGGCCTCATGTGGGCGAAGGTTCGGTAAGAGTTACTTAGCTGCTTGGATATTAATCATCAAGGCACTACAGTCGGACTCTAAGGACGTATTCTACATAGCCCCTACATTCCAACAGGCTAAAGACATCCTGTGGAGTATCCTTAAAGATATAGGTAGGGACGTAATTAAAGCTGCACATGAGAACACAGCTACCCTTACTTTGGTCAATGATCGTAAGATTTACCTTAAAGGTTCCGACAGGCCAGATACTTTACGTGGTGTTGGTTTAGCTTATGTAGTTATGGATGAATATGCTTCGATGAAGCCAGAAGTGTGGGAGATGATTATTCGTCCTACATTAGCAGACGTTAAAGGTGGTGCTTTATTTATCGGTACTCCATCCGGTAAGAACCACTTCTACAAGTTATGGCTTGATGCACAAAAAGAAGAACTAACGGACGAATGGGAAGCATTCCAATTTAACTCTACAGACAATGAGTTTATGGACCCTAAAGAAATTGAGGCAGCTAAAGCCAATATGTCTACACAGGCATTTAGGCAAGAATTTGAAGCTACCTTTGAGTCCTTTTCAGGTGGTGTCTTTAAAGAGGAGTGGGTACGTTATGTTGACGATGATGAAGTCTTTGGGGACAAAAGTAAAGAACAAGGCAGCTACGTGTTATCTGTTGATCCTGCGGGGTTTGAGAATGCTGAGAAAGATCGTGGTCTCAAAACCTCTAAGCTTGATGAGACCGCTATATCTGTGGTTAAAATCGTAGGTGACACTTGGTTTGTAAAAGATATATTCCACGGTAGATGGGGTATTAAAGAAACTGCACAGAGGATTCTCGATGCAGCAGAAGACGTTAAAGCCACTACAGTAGGTATTGAGGCAGGAGCATTAAAAAATGCAATCATGCCCTACATGGAAGACTTGATGCGTTCTAAGAACAGATGGATTAACATTACCGATACAAGACACGGAGGCCGTAAGAAGCAGGATCGTATTGTGTGGGCATTACAAGGAAGAATGGAACATGGTAAGATTAAATTTAGGAAAGCGGATTGGAACCATCATTTCGTATCTCAAATGCTGGACTTTCCCAGTTCTCTTTCCCATGATGATCTTTTGGATTCTCTAGCCTATATTGATCAAGTATCAGTAGCTGACTTTACAGCCTCTATAGAGATAGATGATTATGAAGTATTTGATGTTGTATCAGGGTATTAAATTTAAAGGTAACATAAATGGCAAGTGACTCTAAAGACCTCGCATACAACGATCCTCAAGCACCTTTGAGTGCTTGGGTTATTAATCGTGTAGAACAGTGGGAAGATCACAGGGACAGCAACTATGCCGACAAGTGGGATGAATACCACCGTATCTGGCGTGGTATATGGTCCGCTGAGGACAAGACTAGAGGCGCTGAGACTTCACGTTTGATTTCTCCAGCTACACAGCAGGCCATTGAGTCCACTGTAGCGGAGCTTGAGGAGGCTATATTTGGTCAAGATAAGTGGTTTGACCTACGTGATGATATAGCTGACCAAGACCCTACTGACGTTAAGATTATCAGGGTCAATCTACAGGAAGATTTAGAGAGAGCTAAGTGTAAGAATGGTATAGTTGAGTGTCTACTTAACGCAGCTATCTATGGTACAGGTATAGCTAAGATTAGTGTGGACGAAGGTACACAAAAGACCCTTAAAGAGTCCCCTATCCCCGACACTTTGACTGTAGATACAGTAGTTTACGAAGAAGACTTAGTTACAGTTCGCTTAGAGCCTTTAATGCCACAGGAATTCGTCATTGATCCTACTGCAACAACCATTGATGAAGCCTTAGGCGTAGCACAGATCGTAATTAAGCCTAAATACGAAATTATTGACGGTATCAAAGAGGGTATTTACGACGATAAACCCTTAGGATCATACAATAAAGCAGACTTTGGCTTTGATGTAGAGAACGCTAGTGTCTCGACTGATGACGATAAGGTTAAGATCACTGAATATTGGGGAAGAGTACCTAAAAAGTTCCTATCCAATAATGCAAGCTTAGGTGATGACTTTGATTATGATGATGATGAGCTAGTCGAGTCTGTAGTCATCATAGCCAATGATTCTGTGGTCCTACGTGCAGTAGAGAACCCATATCTGATGGGTGATAGACCATTTGTAGCCTTCCAATTAGACCGAGTACCTAAGAAGTTCTGGGGTAGAGGTATTGCTGAGAAAGGCTATAACCCACAGAAGGCTCTAGATGCCGAGCTACGTGCGCGTATTGATACCTTGGCACTCACTACCCACCCTATGATGGGTGTGGACGCTACACGGCTTCCTAGGGGCGTTAAGTTTGAAGTTAAAGCAGGAAAGACTATCCTAACCAACGGTGATCCACGACAGACACTGATGCCACTTAACTTTGGTTCCTTAGCAAACAGCACATTCACTGAAGCATCAGAATTAGAGCGTATGGTACAGATGGGTACTGGAGCAATCGACTCTCAGACTTCAGCAGCCGCTAATCCACGGAACGGGACTGCTTCAGGTATGTCTATGATGCAGGCTGCGTCCATTAAGCGTCAGAAGCGTACGATTATGAACTTCACAGAGAACTTCCTAATACCCTTTATTAAGAAATCTGCATGGCGATACATCCAGTTTGATCCACAACGTTACCCCGCTGGAGACTATAAGTTCATTGCGTACTCAAGCATGGGCATTATGGCTAAAGAGCTAGAGATGACACAGATGATACAACTATTATCTATGACACAACAAGGAACTCCAGCCTTTAATCTTATGTTATTGGGTATCTTTGAGAATAGCTCAATGACTAATCGTGATGAGATGAAGCAAGCCATCATGCAAATGAACCAACCTGATCCTAAGCAACAACAGTTGCAGGAAATGGTTCAACAGTTGGAGCTTATGAAGCTACAGATTGAGATTGAAGAGATGAAGGCTAGTGCCACTCTGGATATGGCTAAGTCAGCTAAGATACAGAATGAAATGCAGGAAGGTCAATCAGAGAAAGTAATCATCAAGACACAGATGGACTTTGCTGAGAAGATGGCTAAGATTGAAAACTTACGTGCCACTGCACAGAATATACAATCAGAGACCATGCGTAATGCCCCTGAAGTAGAACATCTTCAGTCTGAAACTATCCTTAACCTAACTATGGCTAGAGCGAAAGCGCAGGGAAGATGACAAAACCAGCTAAAGGTAAAGCAAAAGTTAAAATTACTTCATCCGGTCAAAAAGTTTCTTATGGACAAGAAGGTCCCGCCGCAAAAGGGGGACGGAGAGTAAAGCCGGGGACATCTAAAGGTAACTCATACTGCGCTAGAAGCTTAGGTATAAAAAAAGGACTATCTAAGAAGAAACAAAATAACCCGAATACACCCAATAACTTATCACGTAAAAGATGGAAGTGTTCAGGAGCTAAATCAAAATGAACGATCAAGAATTTTTAGAACAACGTCTAGACTTATGTAATAACGAAGCTTGGGGCCTCTTCATAGAAGAGCTTACCTCTATGGCACAATCGTTAGAGAACATAAAAAACATAGACGAAGAGAAGACCCTCTTTTTAAACAAAGGGGCGGTAGGTATACTTGATATGATAATAAATCTCAAGGGAACTACCAGACTAGCGTTGGATCAATTAGACCAAGAGGCCTAACTCCAGCATAATTTTAACTCCATAATCTTTATAGACGGAGGATTTGCAATATGAGTAGTGTAGTTGTTGAAGCGGTACAAGAAACCCCAGAGCAAGCGGCAGAGTTTACGGACATTAATGAGGCTCCTGTAGAGGAACAACCCATTGAAGTACAAGAGGAGGCAGAATATGAACTCCCCTCTAAATTTAGCGGTAAGTCCACTAGGGACATTGTTGCCTCATATGAGAACCTAGAGAAAGAACTAGGACGAAAAGGCCAAGAAATAGGCGAGTTGAGGAAACTAACGGACGGTATTCTACAACAACAACTTACCACTAATCAAAGCGGAACAGAAGCGCAATACGAAGAAGAGACAGATTTCTTTGATGATCCTGACGCAGCAGTCAATAAGGCCATTGAAAGTCATCCTCAGTTCCGTGAGTTTAAAGAGCAGCAGGCTTTACAGCAAGCCAAGGCTACAACTCAGCAACTCGAAACAGCGCATCCTGATTACCTTGAGGTCATTGGTGACCCTAAGTTTCAGGAGTGGGTTAAGGATAGTCCTATACGCACACAGCTTTATGTATCGGCCCATAACTATGATCTGAACTCAGCTAACGAACTACTAGGTAATTGGAAAGAACGTTCACTTATTTCTAATACAGCAGTAGCTGAAGCGGGTAAAGAAGCAAAGCGGACCGCAGCACTAAAGAATGGGAAAGGTGTATCAAGGACATCATCTGAATCCACAGCAGGTAAGAAAACCTACCGTAGGGCTGATTTAATCAGACTCCGCACAAACGATCCAGAACGTTATGAGTCACTGCAAGAAGAAATTCTTTCAGCGTATGCAGACGGAAGGGTTAAATAAATTAAACATATAAAGGAAGTTAAATTATGGCATTAGGTACAAATGGACAAGGGATCACAGAAGCGGCGAATTTTATTCCCGAACTATGGTCAGACGAAGTTATTGCAGGATACAAAAAGAACTTAGTACTAGGAAATCTAGTTACAAAGATCAACCACAGCGGTAAAAAAGGTGATACAATTCACATTCCAGCCCCTGTACGTGGTTCTGCAAACGCTAAAGTTGCAGATACCCAAGTGGTTTTGCAGGGTGATACCCACGGTACAGTAAACCTAAGTATCAATAAACACTATGAATATTCGGTAGTCATTGAGGATATTGCTGAAGTACAAGCACTCTCTTCATTACGTCGATTCTACACTGACGATGCTGGGTATGCCCTAGCTACTCAAGTAGATAACGATATATTCGCACTTACTGAAGGTCTACAGGGCGGTACTGTAGGTGGCACTGGAACATCTCTATACGAAAAAGCAGTCATTGGTGGTGACGGTACTACAGACTTTGTTGGTGGTACTTCTAACGCTTCTGACATTACGGACGCTGGTATCCGCGCAATGATCTTGCGTTTGGACAATGCTGATGTTCCGATGAGTGATCGTTGCATGGTTATTCCTCCAATAGCTATGAACGATATGCTTGGCATTAACCGTTTCACTGAACAGCAGTTCATTGGTGATGGAAATGCTATTAAGACAGGTAAAATTGGATCAATCTATGGTGTAGATGTATTTGTATCCAGCAACTGTCCTACAGTCTCTACAACGAACTCTGTCTCTGTACGCATCGGTGTGATGTTACATAAAGACGCTCTAGCTCTTGTAGAGCAAATGGGTGTTCGTTCGCAGACTCAGTACAAGCAAGAATATCTTGGTGATCTTTTCACCTCCGATACCTTGTATGGCGTAGGTGAGTTACGTAACTTATCAGGAATTGCATTTGCAGTCCCAGCAGCCTAACTAGGAGAACTATAGATGCCCGTGTATAACTATGTATGTAAAAAATGCAACAATGCTCAAGAGGAATTTAGGTTCTTGTCTGAGCGGGAAGACATGGGCATTTGTAATGCTTGTGGCGGGGAGACTTCTCAGGGAGTCTCCTCAGCTTCAAACATCCACCTAGATGGTTCTAATCCTGACTTTACTTCAGCACACAGTAAATGGGTAAAGAGACATGAGACCCAAGGTAACGGTATTAGAACTAAAGAATAAAGAAGACTATTGACTTTTTACGTATAATATGGTATACTAAGGAAATAATACAATGATCACCATGCAGGACGCTTTAGAGGATACTTCAGACTCTTTAGACTTAGAGCATATAAAGAATAAGATCACCTCAGCATATCAGAGAATGCTTGAGCAAGTCTTTAAGAAGGACAATCCAGTAGGTTCACCAGAGAAACTAGCGGAGTTTATTGAGCAAAATTCCCTTAACTTCGGAGAGCAGACAGGAGACTTTGATGAAGACTCTTACACACTTGAAGACATGCTAGATCGTCTACTTAAACAAGATGACATTAAGCCTGTCGCTGAAGGTGAGAAGATTAAATTAAATGAGCTAGTTAAGCGACGTGAGAAGGGTGCCTTAGGAGGGATGTTTGGACTATGAAAAAACATAACACTAAATCAGTAGTTAAGAAGTTCCCAAAGAAGAAACCTCAGACTCCTAAGCAAGCTAAGACCGCTTGGTTAATTGAACGTAGAATCATATCCGCATAATAATAACATCTTAGTAGGAAACACCATATGTCTAATTACACAGTACAAGTATCGTGGTCAGGTAAGGATGCTTTAGCTACTTCAGACCCTGAGAAGATCATCAGTGGAGATGATATGGCTACGGAGTTCACGGCACTTCAGACTGCTGTTAACTCTAAGGTAGATACTACATCAGGCACCACAACAGGCCACACCTTAATCAACCCCGTCATTAACACTAGTGTCTCAGGTACTGCTGTACTCGATGAGGACACGATGAGTTCTAATAGTAACTCTAAGCTGGCTACTCAGCAATCGATAAAAGCCTACGCAGATGGATTAAAATCAACAAGCGAAACTCTAACTAATAAAACAATTACCTCTCCTGTATTAAACACAGGTGTATCCGGTTCCGCAGTTTTAGACGAAGATAATTTAGCATCTAATAGTGCAACAAAATTAGCTACACAACAATCAATCAAAGCGTATGCGGATTCATTAAAATCTGCAACAGAGACATTAAGCAATAAAAGTCTGAACTTAAATGCTAATACTGTGACAGGCACTCTTGCTGAATTTAACACTGCTGTTTCAAATGCAAATTTAGCTTCGTTGGCGGGGTCTGAAACTCTGACGAATAAAACGTTAACCTCTGCTGTTTTGGACACAGCGGTTAGCGGTTCTGCATTTTTAGATGAAGACAACTTTGCATCAAATTCGGCTACAAAAGTAGCATCACAACAATCAATAAAAGCCTACGTGGATGCAAAACCCGGTGTTATTGGCGCGTTAGCTATTGGCAACAATCTTTCAGATTTATCTAATGTATCTACAGCAAGATCAAATCTAGGCGTAGTAATTGGAACAAATGTTTTAGCTCCAAACGGAGATGGCAGTAACTTAACTGGTGTTGATCCACAGCTAGGATTTAAGAACGTATCATCATGGGCAGATAATGCCGTCGAGACAGTGACATTAAATCCAGTGGCTTCTGCTATCGGTAAAGCTGATGTCACTGTTTGGGAAGAAATCCCAGATGCCAATAAGACGAACAGTGTCTGGGACATTGTAACAAATGATTTAGGGTTTGACTTAGTTGACAGCGCGTCATCAGTGACACTAACACCCGCTGCCACTACAGGAACAGCGGTATCGTTTACTCTAGGCTCTGGAAATTGGGCTGCTTCAGACGTTGCAAAAAGAATTGTTAACGGTTCAGCATCAGAAAATGGCGAAGCTCGGATTGTGTCTGTATCTGGTGCAGTAGCGACTTGCGAAATCACAACTACATTCACCAACACGGATGCCATTGCCTCTGGGGATTGGGAGCTATACAGCGGCGAGTTCCGCTCCGGTAGTTTTGAGTTAGGTACTTCAACAGGTGAAGCAGCTAACCGTGAAGAACTTAGTCCAACTGTTACATTCCATAATTCAGGTACGAAATTCGTTAAAATAACAAAACTATCTGCAACCAAAGCTCTAATAGCTTATCGGGCGATTTCAGGCAGTGATTATTTAAATGTTGTTGTCTGTACGCTAGACGGGAATACTTTAAATTT
>Ga0308011_10000574_pt1 | contig 19342 bp, 17 predicted proteins | sample Neamet177_FD_203144 | JGI IMG/M metagenome (GOLD analysis project Ga0308011, IMG submission 203144) | Marine microbial communities from water near the shore, Antarctic Ocean - #177 | ecosystem: Environmental > Aquatic > Marine > Unclassified | place: Southern Ocean | collected 2014-07-25 | reverse complement strand
CCGAGCGTCAGAGAGTTGGCCATCATTCCAAGTCCAAATTCACCTGAATCGAGAGCATGTTTGAAGGTCTGACTAGGTCTAGTGTCACCGTAAGGGACAACCATTTCTGCTAGTGATGCCCGATCAATGATTGGTCGCTCAATACCTTCTTCGGTATATGTGATTCGGTGTAGCACCAGGCCTTCGGTGTCATCCATTACTAGCCTGAAGCGCCACTTTTGCCAAAAAAGTTGGTTGTCATTAATAGAAAAACTAACCCCTTCAGGTTGGGTAATTTCTACTGGTCGAAGGTCTTCTCTGAGAGGGCCGTAATCATTGACAATTGAATCGACATCATAATTTGCTTTCTCAGTTGCCATTGGCCACTGGTCGAAGTCCTCGATATGTAAGACTTCCAAACTATCGACGTCAACATGGATCATCAGTCCGTCGATTGGAAAGGCATAGCCGTTGTCACTCGGATTAGGTCGGTGAAATGCTATACAGCGTTGAACTCTTCTACCATCTTCGAATTTGAAGCCGTAATCTCCGGTAGGCCACGGATCAATCTGGACCGTAGATACATCGGTGATACCTCGTTTAGAAAGTGCTTTCTGAAAATCGGGATTATTTTTGCATGCATCCATTACCTTAGAAAGCTCAACGATCCCGACTCGCGGAATTACACCTGGGACTAGTTCCCAACGGTCTACTTCGCCTCGACTTATAGAGACGCGAGCCTCGTAGGTTTCACCCTTCGAATGGACGACGAGCTCAAGTCGGCGATCAGCTAACTCGCCCGTGGTCCAAGACGCGACCTCGGCTTTTGGTGGCTCGTGAATGCAGCAACCATGGAATGTCGCATCGCTGTCGATATGCCCGCTGCGTCGCAATATGTTTACACTTGTTTCGATTTCTTCGGCAGTCATCATTGAAAGTGGGTGCATCTCATAGATGATAGGCGCTTTTTGGTGCATGTAACATCGGTGGTTATAGGATGGCTGTACACGCTTGTTATAGGAGAGCCATGCTTGAAGTAGGCACTACAGCCCCAATATTCGAATTAGATGATCACAACGGGGTAAAAACGTCGCTGGAGGATTTCCGAGGCAAGTGGGTTCTTCTGTGGTGGTATCCGATTGCTGGGACCCCTGGTTGAACGATTCAAGGTGGAGGGCTCCGTGACCGAGCTCCAGAATTTGCTGATGCTAACGCCGTAATCCTTGGCGCTTCTTTTGACACCGTTGAGGCTCAGAAGTCCTTCGTTGATAAAGAAAATTTTCCGTACCAATTACTAGCTGATCCGGATCAAGTAGCTGGTGCGGCTTATGAAGTTGTTAGCGATAGAGGCTTCCCGTTTAGGCACAGCTACTTAATTAATCAAGAGGGCGTAATAGCCAAGTCATACGATATGAAGGGGCACCCTGACTTAGCTTTACATGCTGGAGAAGTCTTGGCAGATATCGCTTCCCTAAGCCAATAGCTTTTACCTGGTAGGTATGGATTCACACCCTCAACAAGTTGGTGTACCGCAGTTATTTCTAGAACTTATAGCTGACCATCTGGAGTATCTGTATCCAAAGGTTGATTCTGAGGTCTTAGCTCAGCAATGTATAGAAGCAATAGGGATAGATAAAAATACGGATCTTACGAAACTAGATCTGAAGCGTTGGACTGAAGCTGATGTGATTCTCTTGGCTTATGGGAATTCATTTCTTGATGGAAATCAGGCCCCGCTTAAGGTCTTGGGAGAAATCCTGGATGTCTATTTCAGCGATTTCTGTTCGATTCTTCATGTTCTACCTTTTTTCCCATCTAGCTCGGATGATGGGTTCTCGGTCATTGACCATAAAGAAGTTGATCCTCTTCTAGGCGAATGGAGTGATATTGAATCGTTATCTCTTCGTTTTAAACTGATGGCTGATGTCGTACTTAACCATGTGAGTTCTGAATCTGAGTGGTTCACCCAGTTCCAGCTAGATCAAGAACCTGGAAATAGGTATATCAAAATAATAAAGCCTGGCGATGACCTTACGAAAGTAGTACGACCTCGTTCTCAATCGTTAGAGCGGCAGGTGGATACAACAACGGGAGTGAAGTCAGTCTGGTGTACTTTTAGTGAAGACCAAGTAGACCTCGACTTTTCAAACCCTGATGTATTTTTGGAAATACTAAAAATCGTGAATCGTCTCGTGGAAGCAGGAGTCCAATGGTTTCGACTCGATGCAGTAGCCTTTATCTGGAAGATTTCGGGAAGCGATTGTGTCCACCTCCCAGAAACGCATGAATGTGTAAAAATTTTAAAGGCGCTTCTTTGCAAACGACAGCCTGAAGCCGTTTTAGTTACTGAAACTAATGTGCCACACAACCAAAATATGTCATATTTTGGCGAGGGAGACGAGGCTGACGTAATTTACAACTTCAGCTTACCGCCTTTGATACTTCATACATTTATAGGTCAATCAGTGGCAGCCCTTAACGCGTGGACTGCCAAAATAAGTTATGAAGCAAAAAGTGGAGTTTTTCTGAATTTTATTGCCAGTCACGATGGAATCGGTCTTCGCCCAATCGAAGGCCTATTAAGCCACCATGAGGTTGAGAACTTAATCGACGCAACTATAAATGCTGGTGGAAAATATGAAAGCTACAACACGCCGAGTGGCCCGAAGCCATATGAGCTCAATGTTTCGCTCTATGATTTATTGACCTCAGAAGGAAGAGAATATGGAAAGGCTTGCTATCTAGCAGCACATACTCTCATTTTAGTGTTTGCAGGTGTGCCTCTTCTCTATATCAACAGTTTGATGTGCCTTCCAAATAATCACGATGGAATGGAAAAGAGGGGATTTAATCGGGCGATAAACCGACGATCGCTTAATCGTAAAGAGCTGTTACATGTCTTGGACGAGCAAAATATGGATCCAATAAATTTATTTGAGGAGCTAAAACGAAGAGTGCAGATACGTCGTGCTCAACGAGCATTTCATCCTCAAGCGGGCCAAATTCATGTACATCTTGGAGATGAAGTATTTGGACTGCTGCGGACCAGCGACGACGGGTTCCAAAAGATTTTATGCATAACAAATATTTGTTCCCGATTAGTCAACCTCGATGTGGAGAAGGTTCCGGTTTCGTTTCGAGGAACCTTGATCGACCTATTGACGAACGTGCAAATAGATCTTGATAATGGGCTTCGGTTAGACCCTTATGGGACCTATTGGTTATCTATTTCGACAGCAGAATAAAGTTGAGCGAGTGTTCCAGGTAAATTATTTTCAATCTGCAACCAGCTAGGCATGGACCGAAAAGACCGATGGCCAGCCAGATGTTTTTCACCCTCTTCGAGGAAACATTTTTCAAAGAGTCTGGCCGCTAATTGTTCTTCTTCTCTATTGTATTTAAAACCATTTATCTCAGAGTCATTGGCATAACGGTTGATGGCCTCTTGAGCATTCTGGCGGTAGGCAGTGCCTATAGAAGTTAGAGCCTCTCGTGTGATGAGAGCATTGTTATCAGCTAGCCCACTCAAAATTGTCTGTAGAATATCTCTACTCATTTTGTGAAGGCCTAAATCAGAGTTATCTACGGAAAGAGATTGATGCTTATGGTCATAGCGAGAAGTAACAGCTACCTGGCAAATATTTTGGCGTTGATTAAGCCTATAAATCTCCGAAAGAACCCCAATCTCCAGCCCCCAATCACCAGGCATGCTAATTCTGTTAGCTAGCTCTTTACGCAACGCAAATTCGCCTGCTAAAGGATACTTAAAGCTCCTGAGATAATTCAAATAATCAGAAGAGCCGTAACACTGAGCGAGAGCATCTAACAAAGGGCTCGTGAGGAGTCGAACAAGTCGCCCACCGAACTGAGACTCGGTAGCTCTGTAATAGAACCCTTTGGCGAAGGAATAATCGAAGGTCGGATGAGCTACCGGATACAAGAGTCGAGTCAAAAGACTGGCATCATATGTAACTATGTCCGCATCATGCAAGGCAACTATCTCACCTTGAGCTGAACCCAAGAAATAGCCGAGGCAGTGCCAAACGTTGCGACCTTTTCCAGGTGCTGCGGCTGAAGAAAAATGATTACACAAAGATTCGCTTATAGAACTGACAGCAGGGCCGTCGTTCCAAATGATTCTTATTTTTTGGGGCAGTACGGAGAAAAATTTTTTAGCCTCTTTGAACTGCTCAGGACTAGCTTGGTCTAGACCTATTATTACTTCGCTTAAATAGTCTGCTCCTCGCAACTGAGTGACTATGTTTTTAAGTGCGGGTCGCTCCAGTTCTGAGACTAAACAAGGAATGATTATAGAAATAGGTCGACTCTTGCTCCATGAGCAAAGGTCACGCTCAAGACTCTCTGAAGTTCTATTACTAAAATCGTGAAGAGTTGCGATTGATCCACTTTGAAGAAAATCTGTCATAGTGACCTCGCAGATATTGAATACCTCTTGAATACAAACTTAGATGCTGAACGATGGCTTAAACGAATCTAATTGCGAAGTGGCATGAAATATTTCTCCCGGGCGGATTCGCTATAGAGGGCTCTGAGCGCGATAGATTGAGCTATGGCCGATCGGCATAATATATTTCCAACAGCAGAGGTCAAATTCTCTGGCGATGGACTGACGTTTGATGATGTCCTGTTAGTCCCTGCAGCCTCAGAAGTTTTACCAGATGCGGTCGACACCTCATGCAGGTTCACCCGTAACACCTTGCTTAAAGTTCCGCTAGCTAGCGCTGCGATGGATACCGTCACTGAAGCTAGGTTGGCCATAGCGATGGCCAGGCTCGGGGGGATCGGAGTGGTGCACAGAAACCTTTCTATTGATGAACAAGCTGCCGAAGTAGACAAAGTAAAGCGATCAGAATCAGGGATGATAGTAGAACCCGTTACCTTGCCCCCTGACGCCACGCTTGCCGAGGCAGAAGCGTTGATGGGGCGATTCAAAATCAGTGGTGTCCCGATAACAGATGCATCGGGACAATTAGTAGGGATTTTGACGAACCGTGACTTGCGTTTCGAAACTGACTACAACCAGCTGATTAGTGACGTTATGACATCTGAAAATCTTGTAACGGCTCGAGAAGGAACGACATTAGAACAGGCACAAATTGTGTTAGGTAAACACAAGATCGAAAAGCTGCCCATTGTCAACGATCGCTACCAACTGACAGGTCTGATTACAGTCAAAGATATAGAAAAACGAATTCAGTATCCTGATGCCTCTAAGGATACCCGAGGCCGTCTATTGGTAGCAGCGGCTGTTGGTGTTGGAGCTGATGTCGATATGCGGGTAGATGCATTGGTTGAGCGTGACGTCGATGTGATTGTCATCGATACTGCCCACGGTCACAGCCGAGATGTGATCGATACATTAAAAAAAATTAAGAGTACTTACAATATTGAAGTAGTTGCTGGGAATGTTGCGACTGCGGAAGCTACGAGGGCCCTGATCGACGCAGGAGCAGACGCGATAAAAGTTGGTATCGGACCTGGTTCCATCTGTACTACCAGAGTAGTGGCGGGAGTAGGAGTTCCTCAGATAACAGCTATTTTCGATTGTGCGAGTGTCGCAGCTCTATCTAATGTCCCTGTAATCGCTGATGGTGGAATGCAGTTTTCAGGTGATCTCGCCAAGGCCATTGGTGCTGGTGCTGATTGTGCGATGCTCGGGAGTTTGTTAGCTGGTGTAGACGAAAGTCCTGGCGAAGTCGTTTTGTATCAAGGCGAGCGTTACAAAGAATATCGTGGGATGGGATCTATTGGGGCTATGAAAGGTCGTAGCTATTCGAAAGATCGCTATTTTCAGGATCAGCGTGATGAGGACTCACTGATACCCGAAGGCATAGAAGGAAGAGTCGCTTACAAGGGCCCCCTTTCCAATGTCTTTCATCAATTAGTTGGTGGAATTCGACAAGCAATGGGCTATTGCGGAACTGAAACAATTGAAGAACTAAGAACCCAAACTCGATTCGTTAAGATTAGTGCGGCTGCATTGCGCGAGAGCCACCCTCACGATGTGATTATCACCAAAGAAGCCCCTAACTACCAAATTCCGTCATGAATAATGAGTGGCCTGGGCCAATTCGTTACCGCATCGCTGGTTGTGGATTAGCATTGCTGATGGTGGCAGCATGCGTCTATTTGGCTTTCTTATAGCCGATATGTTTATTCAAGCTTCGCAACTGAAACAACTTGAAGTACTACCTCGCCGATCAACCTAGATGCCGCTAGATCTATTTCAGCCTGGACTCGCCATTCTTGGAAACCCTGAGGATCACAAATTATTTGCGTTACTAACCAACGGTCAATACTTCGTTCTCCAGACATAAACCATTTAGCTGATCGTGCTTCAGGGTCCACGAGAATGACATCATGTTCTTGCCAATACGGTTCCAAAGCTAAAGATATTGACTCAGGATTACTGAGTTGAGCGCTAGTCAACTTAGCGCAATTTTCGTAGTCACGTTTCGAGAGCAACTGAAGCCACCTAAACAAGGCGTTTCTGACCATAACTAAAAAAGCTTGGTGCTGGAGCGTTATATCAAAGGGCGCTGTGGCTGCAGTCGGAGCGGTCACTATTTCGGGGTTCTTGAGCCTTTCCCACTCATCAATAAGGCTGCTATCGACTTGGCGAATTAATGTTCCTAGCCACTCTGTCAGCTCATAGACTTCCTCAGTTTTTGCTCTGATAGGTACCGTTTGGTTGAGGGCTTTATAGCAATCCGTTAGGTATCTGAGGACAACCCCCTCACTACTTTTCAAACCATAATGGTTTATAAATTCTCGAAACGTCATTGCCCTTTCGAAAAGATCTCGAGCGACTGACTTCGGACGGATATTTTCGTGTGTAAGCCAAGGATGATGAATCGACCAGGCATCGAAGGTTGAGTAAAGAAAATCCTTAAGCGGCTTAGGATGTTCCACTTCATCAAGCTTAGATATCCGGTCTTCGTACTCAACTCCTTCAGATTTCAACTCCCCGAGGAGCTCTGTACGTGCAAGGTCTATTTGTCGCGTGATAATGATCTTGGGATCTTCCAGTACCGATTCGACGACAGAAAGAAGATCTAAGCAATAAACAGGGTCGTCAACGTTTAGAAACTCTAAAGCATCTAAGACGAACGGAGATAGAGCTTGCGTCATGTTGAAATCCGATTGCAGCTCGATATTCAACCTGATGGATCGCCCTTTGCTATCGATGTCAGAAAGTTTTTCGACTACTGATGCTGCTAAAAGAGAGCGATAGATAGATATAGCGCGCCGAATGTGCGACCTATTGGACACTCTGGTTTCGTGATTGTTCGTCAAGAGATTTTTCATCGCAGTAGCCCCATCGCCTGGTCTATCTAAAACATTAAGAAGCATTGAATGCGAAACTTCGAAACGTGATTGCATAGTTGCAGGTTGCCCGGTAATAAGTTTTTTAAATGTGTCAGAATCCCAATGGACGTAACCGCGTTCCGGCGGTTTTTTACGCTGTATTTTTCGTTTCTTTTTAGTGTCATCACCAGCTTTTTTTAATGCTTTTTCGTTGTCGATAACGTGTTCCGGTGCTTGACACCATACGAATCCTTCATCATCGAATCCGCGTCTGCCGGCGCGCCCAGCTATCTGTTGGAAGTCGCGCACCGTCAATATAGAAGTTTTACGACCGTCATATTTACAAAGTTGTGTGAAGAGAACAGTCCGAATGGGAATGTTGACACCGACTCCAAGAGTGTCGGTTCCACAAATCAGTTTTAGTAAACCAGCCTGAGCGAGCCTTTCGACTAGCAGTCGATATTTAGGGAGTAGCCCAGCGTGATGGACTCCTATGCCATGCTTGATATATCTGCTGATTTCCTTCCCGAAAGGCGAATCAAACTTGAAATCCCCTATTTCTTGGATGATTTTCTGTTTCTCCTCTTTGTCAAGGATATTTATGCTCGTTAGGGCTTGAGCTCTTTCTGTGGCAGCTCTTTGAGTAAAGTGCACGACGTAAATTGGTGCACGGTTTAAAGCCAGTGACTCTTCGATCGATTCCAGAAGGGGAGTTTCTCTGTACTCCCAAGAAAGTGGAACAGGTCTAACAGTTCCCGAGACAGAAGCAACTGATCGAAAGGTTCTATCTTGTAAGTCATCCGCAAAAAAAGCAGAAGGGCCGAGCGTTGCGCTCATAAGGAGAAACTGAGTGTTCTTTAATTCAAGAAGTGGGACTTGCCAAGCCCACCCTCGGTCCCTATCTGAGTAATAATGAAATTCATCAACTACTAGATTGTCAATGGGTGCATCTGCCCCATGTCTGAGAGCTAGATTTGCGACAATTTCTTGTGTGCAACAGATAATTGGTGCTGTTGCATTTACTGATGCATCACCAGTGATCATGCCAACGTTGTCTGGTCCAAACTCTTTACATAATGAGAAAAATTTTTCCGATACTAAGGCTTTTATTGGTGCGCTATAGAAGCTCCGCTCTCCTTTTGAAAGTGCGTCAAAGTGGGCAGCTAACGCTACAAGTGATTTACCTGAACCTGTAGGTGTGCTCAAAATGACATGGTTGCCTTCAAAAAATTCAAGGATGGCTTCCTCTTGGGCGGGGTAGAGCTCAAGTCCCTGATCAGTTGTGTAGCGCAGAAAATTATCTAGCAAGCTCTCAGGGGTGGGATCTCTAGGAACATAACTTGTAAGAGGCGTAAGTTGGTTCATTCGGGACGAAGGGCGCTTAGTTGCTCATTTATGAGCACTTGTTTAGGATCTACCAAATCTCGAATTTCCCACCAGTCGCTCCACCGGTCATAGTCCGCCGTGAGGTCATTTCCTGACAAGTAGTGAACTTTACCCCAATGCGGTCGCCCTTCAAAACCTCGAAAGATTTCCTCGGCATCTCGGTAGTATTCTTCCTCATCTTTGTCGACCGCCTGGTGAATGGAGATCGTCACGGTCTTGCGGCCGCGAGCTGGCGAAATCCATAAATCATCTGCTTTAACTGTTCGGTACTCAACCGGCCACTTAATATCTTTGTGTTTATTCTTGATTAAGTCTCTTAAGGCATGGATACAAGATGGTCCGTGGTGTGAAGGAATTGCGTACTCCATCTCTGTATGGGGAGTAAGCCGTTGATTAGATAGGACTTCAAAGTTCCACCCTCGTCTATTCCCTTCCTCACCCATCGGATAGATAGGTAACTTTTCTGTCTCGTTAGTCGCCTTGCAGATGGCTTCGGTTCGGCCCGGATACCAAAAATATTCAAAATGTCGAGAATCGGAGGTTAGATAATCGATGTTTTCCATGACATCATCGATAGGAGTTAAGGTTTTTTGCTCCTCAAGTCGATATGCCTCACGTACTTTTAAAGTTACTTCAGTTACGATCCCAACGGCTCCGAGTGAAAGTCGTGCAACCTGGAACAAGTCTGGTTCTTTCGCCGCGCTGCACTCTACTTCAGAACCATCAACAAGAATAATTTTTAATGCTGTGACGTAACTTGTGATACTTCCGAGGTCTATACCGGTTCCATGGGTGCCTGTCGCAATCGAACCTGCGATCGTCTGATCATCTATGTCACCTTGATTTATAAGAGCTAGTCCGTGATCGTGAAGTGGCCGACCGCAGGCATGAATTTTAGTTCCTCCACGGAAAGTAGCGGTCATTTCTTTCTTATTCACAGACACCAAACCTGATAAGGGTCGCGTGTCAAGGATGACGCCACTGGTGGGAATCAGCTGATAATGAGAGTGTCCTGTGCCAAGGGTTCTGACCGTGTAACCGGACTGCGAAGCCAAAATAAGTTCAGCCCGAATTGCTTCAGTGGTTGCTACTTGAACTATTCGTTTCGGAGACGAAGTAATTTTTCCTGACCAGTTGGACCATTGAGCCATGAAGAGGAGCCTAGGCTCACGAACGCTATGCCATTGCTTCTTCTTCCAAGCCCACCGATTTCAAATGTTGCTGTACGTCAAGGATTGTCGCTTGACGGGCAATAGGTGTTTGTGCCAGATCCAGAATCTGTCTTGGCGATATCAGATATAAACAATGGGACTTTTGATAGTTCGAATAAGTTTTCGGTTCCCGGAGATTGAAATTATCAACGACCAGAATGCTTTCGTTATGAAGGGCCGGCCTGGTTCAGTAAAGTCTTTAGCTATGACCGGGTAGTTGGTAGGCGCGTTTTCGCGTACCTTGCCGGTCAGCCATCACGGCAAATACAACAATTTGTTTTTGAGGGGACCCCAGCGCTTCTAGGCTCTCGGGGAACTGAAACAATTTTAGGAACTGAAGAGAGTCAGACTCCTTTAGTGCGTTCCTTCCTGGAACTAGAATCAGAGCTTCAATCATCAGTTGGCGTAACAATTGAAATCTTGAAAGACCTGGCCTCAAAAAGACATTTGCGTCCTGGTCTCAAATATGGATATGACAGGCGAGGCCTGCTTTCCGAAGATGACGTACCCAAAGATAGTTATCGGTAGCTGAGCAGATATAACGAGCGCAATTAAGCGTTTCTACCTGGCCATACGGAGGGGTTAAGAATGTTGCGAGGGCGTTCTTTAGATAAAGCTGTTAAGACCTCTTCAATGGCCATAGAGAAGATTCTTCTTCCGCCTGCTGATGTAGCTGACGCAACGTGAGGGGTGACGATTACGTCATCTCGACTGAGCATAGGGTGGCCGACTGGAAGCGGTTCAGGGTCCGTCACATCTACCGCAACTCCGCGAATTTTGCCGCTATCTAGTCCACGCAGCAATGCATTATCATCAACTAGAGCTCCACGAGCTGTGTTGATTATGTAAACCCCATTTTTCATCGAGCTAATTAGTTTGGTTCCCACTAGATGGTGGGTATCGGCGCTCAAAGGTGCATGAATAGATACTACATCGGCCTCTGCGACAGCTTGTTCGAGTGTGCTGGCTCGTTCTACTTGTATCTCCTGAAACCGTTCAGCTGGCGCAAATGGGTCGTAAGCTACCACGTGCATTCCTATGCTCTTAGCGATATTTGCGACACGACTAGCTATACGTCCTAGTCCAACCAGCGCAAGTCTGCTGTCGTGGAGCTCTAAGGCATTATGCGTAGCCCAATAGTTACCTTCTCCGCGATTTAGTTTGTTCTCGCTCGTTTTTAAACCTTTTGTAATAGCAAAAATCAGCGCCATAGCCTGTTCTGCTGTCGAAATTGTAGGACCGTCTGGAGTGTTGCAACAGGTAATTCCAAACTGCATGGCATCTTCAAGATCGAGATTATCGAAGCCGATGCCAGCCCGTGCTACTACTTTGAGGCTTGGGGTCTTCTCATAAATAGTTCGGTCATACCTTATAGAGGCCCCTGCGACGATTCCGTCAGCTTTGTCAATTCCCTCGAGCAAGTCTTGAGACATTGGCCATATCGCATGTGCTCTCTCATGCACTAAGTCCCGCATATTCTCGGCTAACGGCCGATCAAACCATATTGTGGGAAGTTTGTTCATGGCGTAAAGAATAGAACCCATTGAGCACAAGATGTTTAATCGGGCTAAAATTATCCTGGGGAGATAATTATCTATGAATCTTGACGCACTAGTAATCCATGATCTTGATCGCTACAAAAAAGAGGGTTATCCATGGAAAGAATGGGACATGTTCAGAGAGCAAGCTCCGGTTTACTGGTACGAACGGGATGGAATTAAGCCATTTTGGTCAATTACTCGCTACGCAGATGTTAGACGAGTCTCAGGAGACAACGATAATTTTGTAAATGGTGGCGGAAGGCTCCGACTTGACCTTCAAGATCGTGATGAACGATTTTGGCAGGGGTATCGCGAGCGTATGACAAATCGCGGGTGGGACCCTGAGGAACCACCTGATTTTATATATACAGATAAGCCAGATCATTGGGATATGAGAAGACTTGTGTCTCCTGAGTTTACGCCAAAAGCAATGCGAGCACGTGAAGAATCGCTCCGCCACCATGCTGGTTATTTTGTCCAAGAGTTTAAAGATCGCCTGCGTACCGATGGGGAAGCTGATCTGGTTGAAGATCTTTCAGTGAAACTTCCTTTAGCTACGATTTGCGAGATGATGGGTGCATCCCCAGATGATTGGTCTTCAGTTCATAAATGGACAGCTGTCATGTTCGATGATCCAAATCTTATGAACTTTGCTAAGCCTGATGAGACGAAGAAGCAAATGCGGCGACGAATGTTTCTCGAGTTTGAAGAATGGATATTTGATCAAATAAAAAACCGCCGAGCAGAAGGAGCTAGTGGACCAGACTTGATATCGATTCTTCTAAGATCTGAAGTAAAAGGAGAGCCGTTAACGGCACAACAACTACTTGGGTACATAAAAGTTTTAATTGCAGCTGGCAATGAAACAACTAGAAATGCTGCAACTGGGGGAATGATTGCTTTATTACATCATCAGGAGGAGCTCACATTTTTGGCACAAAATATTGATGATAAGAAAGTACTCGATAATGCTGTAGAAGAAATCCTTCGATGGAGCTCACCTGTAATTCAGTTTGCTCGCGTGTGTGCGACCGATACTGAAATAGGTGGGCAAATAATCAAGAAGGGTGAGCATGTGGGTATTTGGCATGCATCAGCTAATCGCGATAGTAGGCAGTTTCCAGATCCATACAAATTCGATGTGCAACGATTTCCAAATGACCATGTCGCATTTGGTCACGGTGCTCATTTCTGTTTAGGAACTCATTTAGCTCGCTGGGAACTTCGGTCATTTTTTAGCGCTGTAGTGCCGGTGCTATCGAATGTCGCATTGTCTGGTGAAATGGAACGTATCGGCCATCTACACGTCGGACCAATCCAAAAACAGATGGTTGTTGCGAATTAAGATTTCTAACACTAGTGACCCAAGGTTATTCCTGCCCATTGTTGTTGGTCATCAGAAATTAGTTTGGTGGTGAATAGTCGAAGAGGGTAGAACGCTTCGACTACCGATTTGATTTGGTGTTCTAGAAGTCCACACAATAGTAACTGTCCTTCGGGCTTAATTTTCAAAACCAGATGTTTTGCAATTTGAGTTAAAACATGTGGCAAAATATTTGCCACTACCACATCAAATGTTTCTTGAATTTCTTCTATGGGAGATGATGAAGAGGATACAAATTCGCTGACGCCGTTAGCTTCCGCATTCTGGTTGGTCAGAATGAGAGACTCCCGCTCAATGTCGACTCCGAGAACGCGAACGGCGCCTAAGCGCGCTGATGCGACTGCTAAAATTCCGCTTCCACAACCAACATCTAGAACTGATTCATTTCCTTCTAAGACTATTTCAAGATGCTCTAAAGCGAGTTGAGTTGACGGGTGGCTGCCAGAGCCAAATGAATGGCCTGGTTCAATATGAATGACCAGCTCGTTGGCCTTAGCTTCGTAAGGCAACCAGGGAGGGCGAATGACTAATCGACTTCCAACATGGTAGACGATTGCATGATCTCGCCAAAGGTCTAGGTATTCTCGTGAAGAAAATTCTTCGAGAGTCGCAGGGTACACGAGTGCAGCAGCAGCTTTGGTGGCTTCATGGACTGACCTGAACCCCGCTAGAAGCAAGACCTCATTAACACCATTTTGTTCCTCAATGCCAGTAGTTCCGAGCTCCCAAAGTTGTCCGCAGACATTGTCAATTTCATGCTGTGGAACTTCAATTTTTAATCTTGCTTCCATATTGCTTAGCTCGGTCACGGTAGTGACGCTAACGTCACTACCGTCAAGTAGGTGAGGGAGTTAACGAAATGAAAAGTGAAGTGCTTTTGAGAGGACTAGCATTTGGAGAGGGTCCTCGGTGGCATGATGGGAAACTCTGGTTCTCTGACTTCTATCGCCACGGAATATTTACAGTTGATGTATCGGGCAAAGAAGAACTAATTTTAGAAGTTCCTACTCAGCCTTCTGGCTTGGGTTGGCTTCCAAGCGGTGACTTAATTTTCGTGTCGATGCTTGATCGAAGTTTGAAGCGGCTCTCATCTGATGGCCAAGTGCATCTCCATGCTGATCTTTCCGGTATAGCTACAGGACCATGTAACGATATGGTTGTTTCGTCAGACGGTACTGCTTATGTAGGAAATTTCGGATTCGATGAAGGTGAAGATTACGCTCAAGCAAGCCTCGCGATTGTTTACGCTGATGGAAGAGTCTTAGCTGGACCAAGTGGCTTCGATTTCCCAAATGGGACTGTGATTGATCCAGCGGGTCGCCGGCTGATAGTAGCTGAATCTTATGGCAGGCGACTAACAGCTTTTCGTATTGAAGAAAATGGATCTCTTACTGACCGTCGGGAATTTGCTAATCTTGGCAAGCGTGTTCCAGACGGAATCTGCCTTGATGCCCAAGGAGGCATATGGGTAGCGGACCCTCGTAACAGGTCCTGTTTCAGAGTGCTGGAAGGAGGAGAAGTGACTGAGGTAATAGAGCTAGAGTTCAATTGCTTTGCCTGCATGCTTGGTGGTTTAGATCGACGCACTTTGTTTATGATGACAGCACCTGCTGCGGGAGGTAACGGACTTGCGGACGGTTTAGAGGGAAGAGTGGAGACCGTGCGTGTTGAAGTCGCTGGAGTTGGTTTACCCTAGTCTCGGTTTAGAATCGAAGCGGATTATCGCTACTCCATTCCATTGACTCTTCGATAAGATTAAATTTCACGTGCTTCCAGGTCAGATCTATTGCCTGAGAATTACCTTTGGCTGCTTCCACCATTAATTCAAAGGTGCCATTATCTGTTTCGGTGCTTGGACGACTGAGTAGAGCCATAAAGGCCTCTGCCATTTCAGAAGTTTCCAACATTCTCGGTTGCCAGCGCCCAAATACTTTCTCGTTATTAGCAAATTCGTCGGTCATTGAAGTTCTAATGAATGGGAACATAAGAGAAAAACAATGAACTAAGTCAGCGTCTTTTCCAAGATTGACTTTAAGAACCTTTGGTAGCTGTAACACTGCCCAGTTGCTTATGGCATAGCCAGGTACTGCTGCTCCAGGATCAATAGCTTGGCGCGACGAAACATAAACGAACTGGATAGGTTCGTTGTGATAGACCGCTTCACCCGCCCAGAGGTGAGTAGATGCCAAAAAACCATCTATTTTGGTGTCAAGAACCAACTTTGACTGCTCTAAATTTGCTAAGAAATCTTGACGAACTCGTGCTCTTCGGACTGAGGTAGGCTCTCCTTCTTTCTCTCGGAGTGCGCGACCGAAGCTGTAGCCGGATTCGGTCAAGCCAGAGTTGCAAATTACTAGATTCGGCGGAAGTCCACCCATTTGTTCGATGACGTATGAACGGCAAGCCCAAAGGTCTCTGAGGTTAGTTACATCTGCTTGTACCGGGAAAGCATTAACTCCCTGCGACCGAAGTTCGTTTACAAGTTCGAAGCCATCTTCGTAGCTTCTATGAAAGTGAACGCCAACTGAATCCGCCCCGTTGAGCCCAGTGCATAGAGCGAATGCTTGTCCGATACCGCCATCTTTGCCCGCTCCGGTAATAAAAACCCGCTTGCCTTCAACAGCGGTGCGGTACTCATTGAACCGGAACTTGTCAGTGACCGCTGTGTAAGACATGTAACAAACTCCGAATCGTGGATTCTTAGCTACTCGAAAAAATGATAGAAGTTATTAGTTGTTTGCATTCTCGAATTATGAGAAAGCCCCTAATCGATGGGGCGTTTTAACATTAAGGCGTTGCGTCTCATGATAGCTACGAGAATGCCATTTTGGTTATGTGCGCGATGTTCAAAAAGAACGATTCCTCGGTCGTTTTTACTACTTGATTCTCGAGATGAAATCACTTCGGTTTCAACATTAAGGGTGTCTCCATGGAATACTGGCGCCGGAAAATTCATGCTGTCGAACCCGAGATTAGCGACGGTTGTTCCATGAGTTGTTTCGTGTACCGAAATTCCTACTATGAGGGCTGCGGTAAACATCGAGTTGACTAAAGGTTTCCCAAACTGTGTTTCTTTTTCTGCGTAATCAAAATCGAGATGAAGTGCAGCAGGGTTCATCGTCATAGTCGTAAACATAATGTTGTCGGTTTCGGTAACGGTTCGGCGTATCCGATGTCGGACTATGAGCCCTGGAGTCAGTTCTTCTAGCCACAATCCACCATGAGGTCGGTCATCAATCATGGATTCATTGTAGTGTCATAGCCGGAATCTCACAGGCTTGATCGAGTTCGATCTCTGCATGAACAACAGCATTTTTGTGCGGCCCAGCACACCAAGATGGCATTACCATTGTGTAGAGACCACTACCACCCGCCTGAAACACAATAATTTTACTAGGCTCTCGCAGCACCTGAATTAACTCGTCATCGTTCTGATCATCTCGAACTGAAAATTTTGAGCCCACTTTTCTTAGAGTGCCAACTGAAATGGTGGCCCTTCTCGTTAGCTCTGACTGTGTGTCTTCCCGAGTTAAGCCCGCCCGCTTTATTATTTCTGCGTGATCAGGATTAAGAATGATAGAAAATGAACCATCGCGCAGGTGAACGTTGTTGCTCCCTGGATTTGCCATGACCATGGAGATCACATTCAGAAGGCAATCTATCGAAGCGGGATCATCTGCATCACCGCTAAACATTGTTGAATGTGGAGCTTCTGCGCCGGTGATGATTACAGCGCTTTGGTCCGCTTCGTACCCGAACGAGGTGTGTAGCCCAGGGAAAGGACTGTTTTCCTCATCTTCAGCGATGCAATAAGTAAATTTGCCTGGATGTCCGTGTAGCGACATATCAGAAGTACCAGGACGTGCTCCACCGATATTAAGCATTGCAAGCCGTAAGGCTCTCCCTATGGAGGCATTAGCACGATGTCCTGGGCCGAGTGCTCCGAAACCTGAAGCGACGCCACCGCATGAGTATCTGGCCGCTCCTGTGACAATAACTAATGGTGCCGTGCAATGAGTTGTACTTTGCATCTCCGTTAAATCAAATTCGGGTTTGCAGACAGCACGAACTGATGCGACGACAACGGGTGCGTGATCAGGTGTGCAACCAGCCATAACTGCTGCTACGGCTACTTTTTCAACGGTGGCAACACCGTGCATAGGCCCCATGACCCCTAAATTGAGATCGGAATCAAGTCCCGTAGCGAGAACCATTCTCGAGACTCGATCAGGTGTTGGCACGACTACAGGAAGGCCATCTGTGCATCCCATTTGATGGAGATTTTCGAGGGCATCATTTTCTGATTTGGCATCGAACATGTGAGTTAATTTAGACCGTTTCAACTAGCCAATAACTGAATTATTTTTGGGGCAACATCTGTAGCAACTTTACTCATATTATCTTCGCCGCTTCCAGCTATTGGATGTGGCAGCTTTACGCGCGGAATGTCTGGCATTCCTGTCGAGTTCGCAACAAAGTCCCCTTGAGGCCAAAAGGCTTCGGTAACCAATGCCACTGCCGGAATTCCGAGTCGAGCTGTAAGAATGCTGTCACGCACGGTGCCAGAAGTACAGCTACCTCAATGGCCGTAGGCAGCTACTATCGCTTGGCACTCAGCCTGAATATTCTCGAGCATTGAGGTGGAGAGAACACTGGAGGCATCGCCTTTGTCGTACCTCACAAACGAAGCCGAAGGAATCTCTTGGGCTAGTGCTTTTTCAATATGGTCTAGGAAGCGAACGCTTCCAGGAAACCCGTTAGCAACGAGACCAATTGTATGGGTGGTGTCAATATTGAGACTAAGATCGTATGGCTCTGGAATGGTTTCGGGTTCTCCCCGGGGATCTAGAAACTCGACTACTGCAACCATAGAATTTTCCCCTTACGTTCTATCGCGTCTAGTGCAGACACAAATTCAAGCTTAACCTAATAACTTCAGCCTTTGAGCTGTTTCATAAACATGCCATTGTCGAAGTAGTCGCGCCAGAACATGATTAAACCATTTTCCACTTCGAAGACACCCATGACCTGTAACTCTATTTTCTTTCCGCCGCCGGTGGTAAACCGGTCGATGCGCTCATTCATGACCGTGTTACCACTTGAGGCTTGTCGTATCACTTCAAACTCGACTGGGCCAGGGCCTTTCAAAAGGCCGCTTAAAAATTCGGCCATTTTAGCCTTGCCAGTCATGGACCCGATGGGCACGTTGTCGTAGAAGCAATCTTCAGTCACGAAATCCATTGCTGTATCTAGTTCTCGTCTTTCGATAGCTTTGATAAACCTGTTTACAACTTCTTCGGGATTTGCCATAAATAGATTCTTGCACTTGTAAAGCCACAATGCTTGCAAGATTGCGCGAAGCTTTGTTTATGCGTTTCGAAAATAAAGTAGTGATCGTAACTGGAGCTGCGGCCGGCATCGGTCTTGCCACTTGTCGGCGTTTTGCCTCAGAGGGGGCCAGAGTCGTAGCGGTAGATTTACACAGTTCAAATTTGAACGGTGTTACGTCTGAGCTAGCAGCGTATGGGCAAGATGTTCTTTTGTTCGAAGCCGACTGTAGCGACTCTGAACAAGTGCGAGCATACGTTGACGCGGCTGTTGAAGAATTTGGCCAAGTAGATTATTTATTTAATAATGCAGGGATTGAAGGAACCGTCGCAGACATTGTTGAATATCCGGAAGAAGTATTCAATCGAGTGCTTGAAGTTAATGTTCGCGGTGTATGGCTCGGAATCAAACATGCTAGTCAAGCGATGATGCTGACAGGTGGCGGGGCGATTGTTAACACGGCATCAAGCGCTGGCCTAAGAGGAGCGTCAGGAATGTCAGCGTATATTGCCAGCAAGCATGCTGTTCTAGGCTTAACTAAAACTGCTGCCTTGGAACTTGGTCCTAAAGCGATCCGAGTTAACGCAGTGTGTCCATCTCCCATCGAGACAAGAATGATGAGAAGTATTGAGTCGGGGTTTGGTGGCGAGCAAGCGGAAATAGTTAGAAAAGAGTTGGCGTCTCGAAATCCGCTTAGCCGTTATGGCGAGCCATCCGAAGTCGCATCGTTAGTGGCTTTCTTGTGTTCCGAAGACGCAAGCTACATAAATGGGGGTATCTACACTGTTGATGGCGGAGCAACAGCAGGCCATTAAAAACTGATCCGAAATAGCGCTTTCTTGTTAAGGCATTAGTGGTCTATTTGATAAACGCCAGGCATCTTTACACCGAAGAAAACTTACGGTTGGATACAATTTCGAAAATGTTGGTTAGGTAAAAAGGTTTGATATGAGCGAACGATTAGTTCACGATATTGGTGGTGATTTAGGTTATGGGCCGATCTTGCATGATCCAGAAGAGCCAGTTTTTCACTATGAATGGGAACGTCGCGTTTTTGGAGTCATGTTTCAAATCCTACGTATTACAGCTCAACGTCCTGGTGAAATGCGCTATGCAATCGAGCGGCTTGCCGAACAAGATTACTTTGAACATGGGGGTTATTTTGGTCGGTGGGAAGCCGTGTG
>Ga0308011_10000564_pt1 | contig 19544 bp, 25 predicted proteins | sample Neamet177_FD_203144 | JGI IMG/M metagenome (GOLD analysis project Ga0308011, IMG submission 203144) | Marine microbial communities from water near the shore, Antarctic Ocean - #177 | ecosystem: Environmental > Aquatic > Marine > Unclassified | place: Southern Ocean | collected 2014-07-25 | reverse complement strand
TGCAAAACAGGGTAGTCTCTTGAATCAGATAATAAGCAATCTTAACTTACCCTCTCTATTAGGAAGGGATTCAGTAGCACTATCAGTTGCCGTGCTAGGCTTAATCTTATTTGTAAGGGTTCTGTAGGGGGTTGTTTGTATTAGCCAGTGTTAGTATTATAGTGTAACTTACTTATTATGTTTTGTCAACCAAAATCAAATAAACCATTGTTATTAGTAGGTTCTGGTGTATTCATTTTGTTCATTAAATCGTCAAACATCTCGTCTCTTGTTTCATAGTATGAACCACTACAATTTTTAAGACTATCAGCATTAATAATACCTTTTTTCTCATCTTTAAATTTAAGTCCATCTAACACAATACCGTGCTTTGATTTTATAACATCAATCCAATCTTGTGCATTATGCATTTTCTTTCCATTAGGAAGCATTGGATATACATAAGTCTTATGTTGCTCAAATTCATCACTAACAAGTATTACTTCATAATACTCATTACCGTATTTGCTTTCTCTAATCTCGTAATCAATTACATAATGTTTCATGTTTTTTTACCCCTGTTAAACATTGCTTTGATCTTTTCAGCAGTAATTCGTGGGGTATGCTCAGCCGTTATTTTAGCCATAGCTAAATCTATTTCTCGTTGTATTTCTTTTTCTGTTTTTTTGTTTTTCATAACATTCTCCTTATTATGTATTTACCTAAAACCGCAAAAAAACCCTAGTTACAGAATCTATAGAGCGGAGGCGTATATATATTATAACACAGTATGGGGTTTTGTCAACCTTTAGCCAAGTAAAAGCCCCCTTGCGGAGGCTTTTGAATATAAACTAAGAACATTTGGAGAATGTCGCATGTTGTAATTATTGAGTAATATACATCGGTTGCATTAGTTTATAAACGTGAAAGGCCTTGTATAACATTATATTTGATTGGAGTCATATATGGCTTGTAATAAAGCCCTTCACAAATGTATTTATGACATTTGTTTTCTCTTCTTCTTTAAGTGATAATATACGTTTGGGACAGTAAAGTTAAGCACCTTAGCTATTTGTTTTGTGCTACAGTTTTGATTATTATATAAATCCCATACAGTGTCACTCATTTTAGAGTCTTCTTTTATTTTAAACACTGGAATTACTGGAGGTGGTAGTTCTTTAGTCCACTCCTTTGTTCTATTATCTATTTCCATTGGAATATTAGCTTTGATTCTATGAGTGCATGTAAAATGACTTAGTGGTCGTTTGGTTGGTAAGTTGTGTAATGTTAGCCATTCATTAATGCATAATGCATTTGTGGCTATTGCAAGTCCGCCTTTATACATATAGTATATGCTGTAACTGCCGGGTATAGATTCACGCAATGGGATTGTTAAGTAAACAAAGTGACTGAACTTTCTATAAATCTCTGGTTCTATGTCTGCTTTTAATACACGTTTAATCTCATGATGTAATAATACGGTCTGGGGTTTTGGTCTCATAATATACTTGTCTCTCTTCTTAATTAAAATGCTGTTAGTGGTGCTTGTTGAGCGTCTAAGAGGCTAGTAAGTTCCACCATCGATTACGTTACTGTTCTGCCATTGTGCTTCTGGTGTTGTTGCAGTTCCATCTCCAGCACCTATTCCGGTTGCTGTAAACACTGTGCCAATAACACTATCAGCGGCACCAATTAATGTAAAGTCTGTTGTTCCTGGAACTAATATAGTATATTCAGTGCTAACTATAAATGGTGTAGTTACAGTCTCTAAACTATCTGCATTATATTGTAATAAGTGTCCATTTGCTACAGCGTTTGCACCTGTCTTTTCAATTACAATATCTTTTAATATGCCAACAGGTGCTTGTGTTACAACATCTTGTGCTGTAGGAAGCATTACCATTGAACTGCCGTCTAGTCTTATCTTACTCATATGTCATTACCTTATATTTGTATACTTGATTCGTATTCTGTGCAAATAAATTCAAATGTATTACCCTGTTGAAATGTTATTTCTAATACTCTAAATAATTTATTTGCTGCACTATCCCAACCAAGATCTTCTTGCACAATCTTTACAATGTCGCCACATTCAACTTTAAGAGCTTGATGGTTTGCAATAAATGACGCTGATGTTTGATATCTACTGTTATCTATTCTGTATTTGTTCAATCTGCTAACATAGGCTGGATTAGTTGTCATTTGATAATCTACTTTTGATTCTAATACTGTTCCATTGTCTTCGTCTAGATAATTTGTTCCATCGTTGCCTATGTAAGTAACTTCAACATTATCTACATAATTTAATGCAGGTGAACTATCTACGTATCCTGATGTAATTTTGTTATACATACCTGTCTTTGTTGGTTTACTAATACTAACTGGTCCTAATATGTTATCTTTGTTAAATTCAAAAACACTAGTTTCGCCTTGCTTTCGTGGCACAAGTTTATATTTTCCGGCTGAGTAAACTAAACTACTATTACATGACAGTGTTAACATTTCCACATTATTGTATATTCTAGCAGCTGTTGGAATTACTCCATTAAATTTAATACCACTGCCACCATTAGCACTAGCATAATGAATTCTTGCAGCTTTGAAACTTTCTAAGTCAATGTCTAATCCAGCATAATATGATCCGTCTGGTTTATGATCTAATCCTTTGCCGTATCTTGTGCTTACAAGATAATCGTATATAACATCTGCTGGGTTTTGTGAATCTCCAACTGTATAATAGGCTGGAACATTGTCTTCAGGATTCGTTAAGCCTGGCGTTAATGCACTTACCATTAAAATAGTCTTACCTTGCACAACTACTGTAATTACAGGCACACCACCTGCATAAGCATCTGCATTTGCTTTTAATTTAATAGAAAAATAAGCCACGCCGCCTAATTTAGCTGTAGATGGCCAACGGTCGGCCCCACTACCAACACTGTTTTGTATCATAGTATCAACAGTTTGACTATCTCGTCCATCGTGGTAATTAATGCTAATTTCTGCACCACTGTATTCATTTCCTGATTGAAATCCATTTAATGAGTAAGCGCCATTTGATTCACTGTAATTGCCAGTCGCACCGCCACCATAACTATTATGCTCCCAAACACGGACATCACCAAATAATACTTGCTTTGGTATGCCTGTCCACCCTTCAGCTATCACTATTATCATATTAAAGAATTCATTTCCGGTAGGTGTATTGTCAACAGTTCCATTTCCGTTTGATGTTTCAACATATACTCTTGTTCCACCTATTCTATGAGTTCCATAAATTACTGGAATGCTTGCGTTGTTTGAACTTCTGTTAACTAATAATCTACTTGCAACAGAGGCTGCAATACTGGCGTCTCTTGCATCTTTGGCTGCCTGTTCAGCAATTAATCTTTCTTGTTCTCTGGCTGCCTCTGCGGCTCTTTCTGCTGCGGCTCTGGCTGCCGCTTCTGCTTCCCGGCGCTGACGATCTCTTTTATCTTTTCCGGTAATCTTATCAATAACGTAGCTCATTAAATTCTCCTAAACCTTTTTGCATAGCCACTAGGACTATGATCCAAATCAACGTCTTCTAACAAATCTTTACGTATGCCATCATTATTTTCCATAACACACCATGCGAACCCTTGAAATATTATAAAACCAGTATAGTGTGTTTTATTATAATACCACCAAATATCACCAGCTGCTGGCAATTCGTTTCTACTTATTTCTTTATACTCAGGATTATTAACTTCAAATTCTTCTAGACTGTATTTTTTTGCAAACCTCAACATGTCTCTTTTACTAGCATATTTGCCTTTAATATCTTTAGTCCAATTGCCTCCAGTTAATCTATCAATCCAGTCAGCAACAAATAAAACGCAATCAAATTCTCCTAGACTGTATTTTTTAAATCTTATCTCACTTAAATATTGTGCTAATAGCAATTTGTCGTTTTCTATTATCATTTTGGTGGTTCCTGCCAAGTCACGTCTTTCATTATTTTATCAGCATGAACAAATCCAGTATCAGTGCTAAATGCTGATATACTTTGTTGTGAGTTTGTATTTGATTTGCGTCCGTTGCTACGTGTAAAAGTAACCCAATGTGAACTTACATTCATTGACACACTTACTGTTCCTTCAGGATCATTATTAAGTGCTACCGCATTTATTTGCCCTTCAAATACTTTTATTGATCCTAATTGATTAAATCCTAAATCAAAATATACTCTGTATCTATTAACTGGTTGATCAATATATGTAGTTGTAGATTTCATAAAAGTTTGCATAATTGATTCTGGTGGGCTATATCCACTTACATCCTGTCCACCTATAGCATCTTTTTCATATGGTGCAATGCCTGACAAATCTATAGTCAATTCTGGTATTGACATTTGCATGTTTTCTTCTATTTCGCCTATTCGTAAGAATTGACCAAATGAGTTGTAGGTGTTGTCAACACCATCAATATTAAGAATAACCTGTTTAGGTGCATCTGTAAATCTGTATACAACAACATCTTTAGCAACATTTTGAATTGTTGTAACATCTACGCAATCATAATATACAACTACTTGTTTGCTGATGTTGGCTACTAGTGCCGCGTTCATTCCTCTATCTGCCATTGTTTATAATTTCCATTCGTCTAATTCAAAGCTAACAGTTAGGTTGTATAGGCCATTAACTCCAACACTATATAGGAATTCGCTTTCGTTTAGTGTAACAATTACGCTGTTTGGACTAGTAGTCCAAGGATCGCCTGCTGATTGATCAGTTTTAATTGGGTATGATAATCTAACTTTTGCTTCTCCAAATGCGTTTGCATTTGCTGTGCTTATAATAGTATTTATCTCACCATTACAATCGCCATTTGCACCAACAATTGTGTCGCCTTGATTAAGTGTATCACCTGTTCCTAACCCTTCTAACAATATAATTAATCCTTTATTAGCATCACTAACATCAACACCATCTTTTAATCTCAAGCTGTTTGCTGAGTTATTACTGTTGAAGTTTTTCCATAATATGTTGTTTCCATTTTGCACTAAATCCAATGTCATTGGAGTTGCTTGTCCACGTGCCGCTTGAACAATAGCATGATATTCTTTGAATTGATTTGCCGTCATTGGCGGGTATTCTAATTCAACTCCCCACCTTATATAACCTGAACTTTTAGCATATTTTATACCTGACTGGCTTCTTGTTATTGCAGCTGGTTGGGCATATGTTATTTCTGCATGCATTGGTGCTATTGTATTAGGCCATTTTTTTAATGTATCTTCAGCGCCGTTAAGCCATTCATCATCTGTGTCCCAAGTGTCTGCGGCTTCTAATGCTGTTGGTGTTGCAGGATATGTATCTGCGGCATCTTGTTCTATTTCAAACATAACAAAGTCACCTGAATTTCCATAACCACTTCCGCCACTTCCACTAGCACCTGTTACATAACCACCACTGTTAGTAGATATTGTAATACTTGCAAGTGTTGTAGCAATTGAAACTGTTGAACTGCCTTGTTTCCAAAATCTTCCGTTGGCTTTAATACGTGCTGAACCTACATATGTGTTTATAGCTTGACGTTGTCTAAACTGTTCATTTCCTGGTGTAATTACTGTAGCACTACTAATTCCACCCGAGGCGTTTACTGTGCCTCTAATCATTGGTTTATACCATATATCATATATTGCTATGTTTCCACTATATGAGTTGTTTTTTAGATAGTATTTGAATCTACTACAATTTTCCATTATAGTGTTTTCACTGCTTGAAAATGTGTTGGCTAATGCTTTGTAGTTTCCGCTTTTTAAACTTGTAATTCTTCCTTTAAATCCAGTTGATGATGTGCCTAAGTAATTAGGATCAATAAACTGTGGATTACTTGTATCTGGATATTGTAATATATTAATCATTTTATATGCCCGCCCTACCGCGTTTTCTATACGCTTGGTTAATCATTCCTACGATTTGTTGTTTCTGTCCTAATATGAAATCAGTGCCTGTAGCTGGGTCTATGGCATTAATATTAAAGTTAACTGTTAATCCACCACCACCACTATCACCGTTGTTTCTACCTATGCTTCCATTACCACCTGGCGTAAACATCTCAGGGCCATTTTCTCCGACCATGTATGACTTGCCACCAGTAACTGGTCCACCAGCTGCTCTAAATAGTCCACCCAAGAATCCACCTACGCCTGGGATGAAACTTAGTAGTCCACCTATTATGCTACTGCCGCCTCCACCGCTGCTGCCCATAAGTTTGCCAAGTATGCCACCAATTCTGCCTGATCCACTTAGTGCGTCTTGAACCATAGTCAACATAGTTGACTTAAAGAAGCCACCAAATGATCGCATATCAGTTTTACCACCGTGTAATGATTTTCCAATAGAGGTTTGAAATTTATTCATTGCTGGAACCATTGTGCCAGTAACTCCATTGCCCATCTTTTCTGTTTCATTAACAGTAACATCTTTCATTCTAACAAACTCATCAATGATTGCGTCAACCATATCTGGGATAATTGAATTATGAACTGCTTCGTCACCTGTTTTCTTAAAGATACCTAATACACTATCTTTCCAACCGTTTAGTTTTTTCTTTGTTCCTTCTACCATGTCGCCCATTTTACCAACAATAGCATCTTTCATTTTCTTAACTTCTTCTGGAATTGCTTTAATCTTTGCAATTAGTTTAACAAAGAAGTCAACAAGTCCTTGTATAGCATCTCCTGCTATTTTAAATCCGTCTTTTAATAATGGAATTGATTTTTCTACTAGAGGTGTAATTGCTTCAGCAACGAATCCAATTACTTCAAATAACTTACTCATTATTGGCCAAATAACATCTGTTATTAGTGTTCCCACTAAAGATAGTGCTGGTTTAAGTTTATCAAACGCACCAGTTACGCCCTTAATAATGTCTGGCATTTTAGCCATTACCTTCTCTGCTAGTTCTACTAATACTGGTAGCATAGGCGTAATAGCATCAGTCATTAACTGACCCATGCCTTCTTTTAATCTTCCTACTGTGTCATTAAACTTTTCTGCGTTAGCGGCTGCATCAACATTTACAATATTTGTATTTGCTGCAACATCGTCTAGTGTTGCTTGTAAACCTTCTGCACCGTCTTGCATTTTTGCAAACTGTTCTTGTATCAATGGACCTGCACGTCCACCAACAACCTTTGCAAATTCTTCTGTAGTAATAGTGCCTTCGTTAAGTGCATTCATCATTGCCTGTAGTAGCTCTGGCCCTGATTTCAATTCACCATTTGAATTCTTAATACTATCACCTAACTTATCAGTAACTGCGGCAAATGATTTCTGCCCTTCTGTTCCTGCTTTAAGTCTTGAATTTGTTTGAAGCATAGCTCTATCAAATGTAGCGGCGTCAATACCCGCTTCATTCATTGCTTGCTTCATTACTTGGAAGCCTTGGAACGCTTCGTTGCTACCTGCTGAGCCTGCTGCTCTAGCACTTTTTGCTAGTGCATCCATGTTGTCAATTGCACCTAGTATAGCTTTACCAGCCATAATAGCTGCACCCGCAACAGCTGCTGCGCCTAGTGCTACTTTAAGTTTGCCTGCTTTGTTGGAAAGAGTTGTTAAGCCTCCGCCAATACCACCAATAGCACCTTTAGTGTTATCCTTGGCATTAATATCAATGTTATAATTGCTACTCATTGTTTTAATTCCTTATCAATTACTTTTCATTCTTTATAGTGTAATAATGTGTCCAACCCTTCAGTTCAATTACTGATACGTTTTGCATAATCCACTCAACACTGCGGCCTAGTTGCTCAGCTAAGAAAAAGATAAAATACAGATCTTTTTCTCTTAGTGCTTTCCCAAGTCTTCATCTTTGATCTCTTGATTCATCTCAGTTACAACACGTATAATGATATTAGGATCTACCTCATTCATTAAGCGTGGCTTTGACGCATGTGTAAATAATCTTTTACCTTCCTTATCTAGTGATCTTACAATAAGAGTTTCCACTAGTGCTTCTACCATCTTACCTTCATTGCTTAAATGAATAATCTTTTCTTGTTGTGCAAATGTAAATGCTGGTTTAAACCAAATAGTTGCATCCCATTCTGGAACTTCAATTTGTAGTAAATCACCTGATAGTTGTTCTTTGAAATGCCTTGTAGCATTTTCCATTATATTAATCTTGTCGCTCATAACTATTCTCCTTGTTGTTTGTTATTTCTTTGTTTGCTTAAATGCATTGTCAACAATACCTTTAGGCTCTTGTCTTGACCAGCCACCATCTAATATGCTTGCATAGCCAACAGCGTTAGTAAGTATTTTCTTAGTTAACCCTGATCCAATCTTTAAGTTACCTACTTTAGTCCAAGCACGTCTCGCCGCACCTGTTCTTATTGGGGTTCTAGCTCTTAGATTGCTTGTAAACTCAGTAACAAACTTGTCATAGTCCTTTTGCATTTCTGTTTTTAGACTGTTAATTGTATTATCTTTTTTTGACATAAGTTTATTCCTAATTTTAAGTAGTTTGGTTAGGCAGACTTGCACCTGCCTAATCATTAGGTTCTAGCTAAATCGCCAGTGCCTGTGAAGTTAATTGTTGCACTAACAACATCTGCTGTTTCACCTGTAACTTCCATACTAGTAATTAAAATTTTACCGTTATAGTTATTACCTGTGCCTGCTGGATACAGAATTAAATCTACTTCTGCTCCACCTGGTAGTAAGTCTGTGTCTGTAAATTCTTGCGAATTATAAACAACATCTACACTACCTTCCCAACTTTTAATTGTAGGGACGTGTGTTTTGCTGTTGTTACCCATTACTGTTGTCTCTGCTGTTTCAGTTGACTCAGTAATTGAGTATGACTTAACTTGTGCTACGGGCTGTGCTGCAATACTAACTACGCCGTCTTTACCTTTTATAGCTGCCATTATATAATCTCCTTAATAATGATTATGTTGATATAGTATATACATATGAAACTGTAAACACTACTTTACTTGAGCTATAGGGACTCATGTCGCCTGCCTCAAGTTGTTCTATTCTCGTTAGAGAACAATCTTTTGCCTTACTATCCAACGTTCTATCTGCGTTGATTGAATCTTCCATAGCCTTTATAGCTACGTTAAGTTGTGTATTTCTGTCCTTGCCTGATATTACTACCACACAAGCAACTTCCATAACACCTTCTCTTAATCCACCAAATGCAATATCTTCTATGTCTTCATCACTTGATTCAACATATACTGCTGGAAATGCAGTGCGTGGTAGTTCAGTAGGAACTATAGGGTCCCTAACTACTCTGCCAAACTTTACTGTGCGTTGCCTTTTAAACAAACGAACAATTTCTGCACAGATACTTTCTCTGTTACTTATAGTAGCCATTATCTGTATAACCTGTCTTGTGCGTATTTGTATGTTTCAGCTTCGGTTGTTGTTCCGTCACCATCACTATCATACTTTATACCCAATGCAAATTGTAGATCCATTTCTTCTTTAAGTCTGTCCTGATAGAACTTCATTTGTTCAAGGAATGTATCTTCAACTCTAAACGTTGACATCTTTGGAAGCACGTATGCAACCAATGTCTGATATACAGTAGATTTTAACCATTGCACCTCTGTTAATTTAGATGCATCGAATGTTCCACCTCTAACTTGGTCATACCACTGAACTTCAATCATATTCTTGATATCAGTTTCAGCTAAACTAAGTTCAGTGTCCCAATCTTCTGTATCACCCTCATATACTTCTGGTGCGTAAAAGTTTAAGTTCTCTGCTGTTGCGTAAGCCAATTCAATTTCTCCTAGTTAAGAATACTAGGGGATTAGCTCCCCTAGTAAGTGTTTACTTATTATACTGCGTCTCTAACCATAACACCACGTGTTGCGTCAATAACGCCCACTTGAAATGCGATTGAAGAAACTATATCTTGCCCAACAGCTGCGGCACGTCTTTCTGCTTCTAGTTTAACACCACCTTGCACTGCAAGTCTCATAGCATCTTGTGAAAATACTGCAAACTTAGGGTTTACAAGTGAAGTGTTAGCTGCGTTCAAGTGACTTGAAACGTAACATGGAACGCCTGCTAATGTTCCAATGAATCCAGAGCGCATTGCTGCGTTTTGGAATTCACCGCCTGCAAATGCAGATGATCCAATTTGTTTCATAAAGTCTTGGTAAGCTGCTGCTGAAACTACACAGTTAAGTGGTCCTGTTTCACCTGCGGTGCGGATTGTTCCAATTGCTTTATACAATTCATCTAGAATAGTATGAGTTGCTGTTTCAACCCATTCAGCTGCTGTTAAGCTAGCCATTGCTGTTGATACCATAGTATCTACTTTTGATGCAATTGCGTTACCCATAACTCTACCCATATCAGATGCACTAACGCCACCGATGTCGCGTAAAACTGTTCTCGCGGCTAGTAGTGCTAAGTCCATAGTTACTGGAGATGAACCAGGCTTAAGTGGAGTTAAGTCCACACCAGGATCTGCTTCAGCTGATACTGACAATGCTTCTACTGCATCTAGTTTTGCTATTTTAACAGAATCTGAACCTGCTGGAACGTTTACTGTTGGAATCAAAATACCTGGAAGGTATAGTGAGTTTTCTTGTGCAGCAAAGATTGTTGCTGCTTGTGTCGGAACCATTAAATCTGGTAATGAAAATCCCGAAGTGTATTGGTCTGTTGTTGCCATTATATTTTCTCCTAATAATGTTTATTAATTAAACTTTGCCCTGAGCTTTCATCTTTGCGTAGATTTGTCTATGCTCTGGCTTGTTTAAGTCAAGTTGTGCAAGGTCCAAGCTCTGTTGGTTTGCGTTATTTGTATTACCCGAACTGCCTGCACCACTTGGGCCGGCTGATTTGAAATACGTGTTACCTGATAGGAACTCTTCAACTAAATTGGAAACTGTCATAGGATCTGCATTATCCGTATAACGTTGTTTACCTTCTGTGTCAGTTACAATAACGTGACCTTCTGCATCTAGCTTAATGTTCTTTCTCAGTAATTGAGCTACGTGGTCAGGAGCTACAGACTTCGCTTTAGATGCCGCATCAATTAATGCTCCATCAATTTTAATACTCTCAAGTTCAGTTCGTAGTTTAGATAGTTCCCCATCTGACTTCTCTTTCTGCTTCTTAAGAACACCATTAAAGTCTTCCTTCTTGATTAGTGTCTCTTCCTCAACCTGCTCTCTCAAGCTCTTGAGTGCGTTGTATTCATTCAAGTCAACACCTTCAAACTTCTTGTTAACTTGGGCAATACGTTTGCCAATAAGGTCATTTACTTCTTCTTGAGTAAACGTCTTACTAGCTTCAACCTGGGATTCTATATTTTGGCCTGCTTCTACATCCCCAGTGGCTGTAGTTTCAGTTTGCATTTCTGCACCATGAGTTTCATTTGTCATGTCAATTTCCTTTATTAGTTAGGGTTAGGATTATAATTAATCTACTTTGTATAGCTTTATTTATCCATTTAGTTTTATTCATTATCCACAGGCACCCAATAGTGATTGCAATTATATCCGCCTCTTACTACAAACGGATCACCTGGCTCTTTGCCAGCCCAACTACTACCATCCCATAGATTCTGTATATCTTCAGCATTCATAATACTGCCTACCATTGATACACAAAATGGTCTACTTGTTGCCATAATACCACCTACATATTCAAACATCTCTACACCATTACGGGTAGCTTGAGCTTTTGCGTATGTGCCATTATAGCTTCCAACAACGTTGTCTACACTTGTGCTAAGTTTAACAATAATACTTCCTGCTGTATTAACACTTCCTGGTAGCTTACGTTTTAAAGAGTTAGTAACTTGATTGATTGCCGCGGCGCCCGCTCCAGTTTTAACTAATTTACGTAACTTACGTTGATCGCGTCTTACATCGGGATCAGTTGATTCCATATGTATTCCGCTAATTCTTCCTCTTGCTTGTTGCACTAATGCTGCTGTTCCTAATCCTGCAACTGTTCCAAGCACTACTGTCTTTACAATATCTTCGCCTGATGATTTCATTACGTTAACTAATTCATCACTACTTAATGCTAGCAACTGACTCTGTGACTGCAAGTCTTCTAGCCCAGCCATTGCACTATTTTGTGACATAAAGTCTTCACTTATAGTTGCTAAAGTGTTTGCCGCAGTTTTAACAGTTTGACTATTTGTATCAATTGCTGCTAATATCATTGGTCTTACCATTTCAGGTGTTAGCCCAAGAGCTACTATGTCTGCAACTTGATTCTCTAATGCTTTTGCACTATCAAATACATCAGCTTGCATCTCAGCAGTTGCTTTACCTACAACTTTATCGTGTTTCTTTACGTTGAACTTTGCCAATGTTAATAACCGTTACTCATTTTAAAACCCATTTCTTCTAGTGAAAGATGTTGTTCTTCACTAGTAACTGAAACTACTTTACCACTTATAGGGTCTGTCATTTCATGTGGTTCAAATTCTACAGTATCCATATCAGCTAATATTTTTGATTGCATTTCACTATCATCTACTGTTAATGCAACTACTTGTCTTGATATTTCGTCTTGGAACATAGTATTACTTACACCTGCACTACGAGCTCTCATTAAGAAATCAAGTTCTAACATCTCATCACGCATATCAAATGTCTCAGGATACTCTACACTAAAGTCTTCTGGCATGTTTAATGCTTGCCAATCTAACCATGTAATCCACATTTGAAGTTCTGTTTCTTTAAGTGTGTCAGCCATGTCCGATAGCTTTGCATTTAATAATTGTCTTTCCGTTTGTAATGCAACTCCACTTATAGCACTTCCTGTTGTTGCCTGTATTGCACTAGTATGCGTCATACGTTTAATTGATGCAACACTGTTGTCAATTGCTTTAAGTATACTGTCTGTTGTGCTTAATGTTGGAGCAAGCAAATAAGGTTTAAGACCTGGGTCAATACTTTCATCTAAGTTAAGTATACTACCTGCGCCCGCAACAGCATCTGTGCTTGTTGGTTTAACTAATGTAGGGTGTGAACTAATACGTAAGTGTTGTTCTATCTCACTTGCACAGTTGTATATAAATCTTTGTTGATCTGCAACATCACCTACTACACTATAACCTATTCCTTTAACAGGACTACGTAATGGAGCATGGAACACAAAAGGAATGTATCCTAATGGGTTTGCATATTCAGTATGTTCAACTATCTTACTATAGTCACCTTGATCGTCTTTGCTTATTTTGTATTTCTCTACATGGTCCTTGTGCCAACAAGTAAAGTTTACATATTCATCATTCTCTGATTCTCTTACTTTAATGTATTCAAGTTCCATCTTGCCTGCAACGTTACGTTCATAATACCAATCTAAAACATTCTGTGGAGTATACATTGCTGCATAAGCACGAATGCCTAATTGAATTGCTTCAGCTTCTGTTTCTACTTTGTATGCTGGCTTGTCAATTAATATCCACGTAGATCCATGCACCATAGCCAAGTCGTTTGCAGTCTTTAAGAAACTGTCTAAACTTTGTCCGTCTTGGTCTGTATCATACAACCAAGCATTAACTAATGGGTTGTTGATTAGTAGTCCTAATTCTCTTTTTGGAAGTGTTCTAAATAAGAAACTTCTATAGATATCTACAGTTGTTTGCACATGGTTATCTAATGGAGTGCTGTTAATACGTTTAGCATACTGATCACCTGGACCTGCATTTTCGCCTATGTATTGTGTTAAGTAACTACCTGTCTTATACATTTCACCACCCACGTATGATTTGTAATGATAGTTAGCCTGTTTGGCCACTTCAGCGTAGCTAGGGTGCGTTTGTTCTAATTTTTCTAATGTTAACATAATTATATTTTCCTTTTAAGGTAGTTTACTCAACAGTGATCAGTTGTCGATACTTACTTGTTATTTATCCTTTATTGATGTCCCCATATCTGTGAACTTCTGTTTACAGCTTCTGGTTTGTCTCTTCTTATTGGATTAATCCAATGCACTAGATAGCCAAATGCGTCCATGGCGTGATCTAAGTTACTACTTTTATCTGGTATACGAGTGCCTTCTTTGTAAGTTTGGCTACTTATACACTTGATTAAATGTTTACACTTAGGATCAATTGAAATCTTAACACTTCCATCTACTGCTTTTAAGCTAGCATTAACACTTGCTATCCTATCCTTTACTGGTGGATTAATATTCTTTACTTTAAGCACAAACCCACTGTTTCTTAGTATGTGATGATCACTTGTATTTGAACTGGTCTTTCTTGCTTGTCCTGAAGCATCTGGATAAACCCATAACCTATTGTCTGGATATCTGTTTATCAATTCCTCTGCCATCTCAAATGTGTTTGATCCTTCCATAGTAATTTCATCTATAACACTTATTTCATTTCCGTTTAGTCTGCATATCATTGCAACAATTGGCGATACGTTAAAGTCCATTCCAACATGTAGTATCTCATTCTTCTTAAACTCTACATCTTGTTTCTTAATGTGTGTCTTACTGTCCCAATTATAATATATTGATCCTGCATAACTTTCAAAACTTGCTTCATATTCTTGTCTAAATGATTTCTCATCTAATTCGTTTCGTGCTGCTTCAATCTCTTCTGGTAATACATTACCACCTTGTAGTGTTGTGTATTGGAAAGCACTGTAATTCTCTTGTGCTTGTGCGCCTTGCCATAAGTCATAAACCCAACTTGATTTACCTTGTGGAGTGGTTATGAAAAGCGCCCCTCCCTGTCTATCACTTAATGCTGGTCTACATACTTCAGTCCACATCTTTTGGTCAATCATTGCACACTCGTCCATTACTAAGTAGTCCATACTAACACCACGCAAGTTATCTGGGTTGTCGCCACTGCGTAAGTATATTCTACTTCCATTAATAAGCGTGATTGTTAAATCACTTTCATTAATTTTTTTTGCCCATCTACAACGTATAAACTTTTCTTTTAAATCATCCCATAGGATTTGTTTACACATTTTATATGTGGGGGCAACGTAAAATATCTTACTGTTTGGAAACCTTGCATATTTTGCCATCTCATGCATGCTTAACCAACTTTTGCCCCAACGTCTACCAGCAACTACTACCTTAAATCTATTAGCGTTATTGCTTACTTCTTGTTGAACATCACTTAGTGGCATCTGATCTTCCACTTACATATAACCCAAACCATGCTGCGCCTGCACCTACTATAGTGCTAACAAAGCCTGCTTGAGCATTGGTAGGATCTGGTAATGCCATAAACCACTGTGTTGCATTAAAGAATGCAAACATGTAGCTTAGTATTAATAGCCTAGGCACAATGCGCCATTGATCTAATTGTTGGGGGCTTAGTTTCATTTATACAGTTGCCAATTTAAATGGGTAGTATCCCCAAGCGTAATAAATTAATGCTGCGCCTACTAATACTAATCCAACTTTAACTAACTCTTTTTGAACTGTTTTAATTTTAATCCATTCTTTGAATAGTTTCATAATAATTCCCCTTAATTATTTTCCGTATCTCTTCTTGCCTTTTTTCTTCTTTTTATATGCCATGTTTTATCATCCCTATTACTGTTGATACAACTAGTAGGCCTAATACCCACCAGACTTTATTTTCTATCTTCTCGATAGATTTTGTTTGCTTGCACATGTCAATCTCTAGATGATGCAAGTGGTTATTTTTAATACTGTCAATACTGTGTTTAATATCAACAATATCTTTTGCGTTTTGTTCTGTAACTTCTGCCCACTTGTGGTCTAGTATTTTGCTCATGTGTTAGTTGTCCTGTTAAGTTATTAGTCTGTCCATGGCAAGATAGTTCCTGCATCATCGTCTAACGGTGCATCTGCTTGATTAAGTATTTGTTTACCTAACCAAATTTGCATAGTTATATTATTCTTTTCTATTGCATTGCGATATTGTGCTCTTCTTAATGCAACCTTGCCCAATGTTTTACCAGTAGCAATCTCATCTTTATAGTGTCTTTGTAATGTATCTGTGCTTACACCTAATACCTGTGCAATCTCTTTAAGTGTGCATTGTATTTCGCAAAGGTTCTGAAGTATTGCTACATCAATTACTTTCTTTGGTCTTCCTTTTGTTTTTTTAATTTCTTCCATTATGTTGTTGTGAACTTTTGCCATCTGTGTTCTAAATAGATGCGTAATACATTAAGCGAACCTGACGTATCTAATGCTAACATTCCTTCCCATCTCTCATCAGCAAACATAGTTGATGCTGTTCCTGTTGGTCCTTGTGCTGTTACTACAAATGATCCGCCTACACTGGGGCTAATTGTTGGGCTGCCCATTGTTCTCCAATCAAATGAATTGTCATTGTTTTTCACACGGTATAAAATGCCAACTTCTACGTCAGCAACATCAACTGATATTAAAGCGTCAAGATCATTTGATTTCGTTACCATTAGTGGTGAACCCATTTTTACGTATGGTGTTCCAATAAACTGTGTTGGGTTTGGCTTAGATGATTTAATTGCAAAACTATCTGTATCTAAATCTCTGTCCAATGGACTTTGTGCTCCACCAATTAGTGTGATATTGTTTGCTTCATCACGCACATATAAGTTTTGATTACTTGTGTTGACTGCAATCTCATTTGCTGCCAAGTCACTTGTTGTTGGTGCACCTGCTGTGTGTTTACGCTTTGGTTTAATTATCTGGCTCACCAGGGACACTCCTCAGTTAATGTTACTGCTATTCCATCTGGCACTGTAAAGGTTGTTTCACCTTCCGCCTTTTGAACTGTGTATTGATCACGTAATAATTGTATTACTAACATTACATATTCTTTATGTTCACCTGTTAGTGCGGCATTTCTTTGTGTGTCAGCGTCTACATAATTAAATATTGCTGATTGACATTCACTTGCTAAACTCATAATGTTCTCCTTATCCTACGTTATATATATTACCAACAGCACTAGCTCCACCAGTAGTTGCTATTGTTGCAACTGTAGTTTCTTCACCGCTAAACGCTCCTGTGTTTGATGCAAGTATTTGAAATTGAGTTGGTTGGATAGTATACCATGCACCAACAGATAAGCTGCTAATTGCTGTGTTACTTCCCATATCAATTTGAACCCAGTCTGTAGCCAATAGACTTGCTGGATTGCGACCCAAGAACCAAACCCAACTGCCAGCGTTATTATCAAATGCTTTCCAAGGTGCATATGTATCACCAGATGGTGTATAATAATAACTTGCAGTAGCAACAAACGGTGATGGTGCTGTGCCACTAGTCATGTTAGTTGGATATGCTGTGCCAGTTTGTCCTGCGCCACTATAGAATCTAATATTCTTAATACCCATGTTAGTTGGACCACCTAAGAAGTTAGCAACACGCCAGTAACGGAATGTTCCACCAAATGCTGCGGTTGTTAGTGCCTTGACTGCTATCTCTGATTGTAAGTCACCGAAGTCTTGACATCTTACTCTTATTTCATGTGTGCCTGATGCCGGTGCTGTAAAACTTAGTGTTCCGTCTAGGTTATCTGTAACATCATCATTATCTACAACCTTAGTAGAACCTGTGTATACTTCTAAGAAGTATGCTGGATCATCATATGTTGCATGGTTGCTAACAGTTAATACATATGCCAACGATGCTGAAGCTGATGCAAGACCTGTTAATGTTGGTGTTACACTTACGCCTAAGTTAGTGTTCTGCCATTTACTTGCTGTGCTGTTATACATAAGCAAGTCATTGTTGGCAACACTTGTTATAGTTACGTCACTAAGACCATTAAGGTCAGTTGCTCCGCCGCCACCACCTGATGGTGTAGCAAACGTAATGTTACCTGAACCATCTGTTGTTAATACTTGATTAGCTGTGCCATCTGTTGGAGGGAATGTGTAATTGTTATGAAATGTTATTCCAGAAGTTTTAACGTTCATTGTTTCAGTTACTGATCCATGTGCATTCCTAGTGTTAAATTTATATTTTTCAGCGTTGAATTCAAATGGCTTGTAATCATATTGTGAACCTATTGCACTAGAATAGTCACCAAAGACACTAGTTATAAACTTTTCTTCAGCACCAAATATTCTGTTCTCCATTTTAACGCCAGTGCTGGCTACGTTAGACCAATCTTTATTAAAGTAGAATCCGTAATCACCTGTGTATGCACCACTGCCATTGTGATTGCCTTCTGGGTCTAACATAAGCACTAACTTGTCTGTCTCTGCAACAGGATCATTTTGACCAACAATTGCAACTGCTTTTGAGTCACTGTCTTCTAATGTAATCTGTGGTGTGTTCCAACTTGAATTGTCTGTTTTAATATTAACAACTGCATCATCTGTTCCGCCTGCAGTTCCTTCTATTAGTAAATGATCACCATCATAAGTTAAATCACCTTGACCATTTAATGTGTTTGCAGTAGCTGAACCTGTAATAAGTCTGTTAACTGCATTGTTGTTAATTGTAGTTGTTGAACCACTTGGTAAGTTAGTAAGTAGACTTCCATCAATTGCTGGTAGCTTTGCACTGCCATCTAATTGAACAATTTTGTTTGCACTTGTTCCTACATCTACTGCAAATGTTCCTGAACCTGTAACAGTTCCACCAGTTAAACCTGTGCCACCTGTAATTGAAGTTACAGTTCCACCACCACCAGTGTTTGTTATCCAATCATAATCACTGCCTGTCCAACTTAATATTTGGCCATTTGTTCCTGTGCTGGTATTTAAATGTGTGTCTACTTTAGCATCAGTATAACCGTCTGTAATTCCATAGCCTGCAATTGTAGTTGGTTTACTTGTTAATGAACTGAATGCTCCATTAAATGCATCTGTAATTCCATAGCCTGCAATCGTAGTTGGTGTTGCTGTTAAGGCACTAAACGCTAATGTAGTTGTGTTTAATGCTGATAAGTCTACATTGCTTCCACTTCCACTTATTGTTAACACAGGGTTAGCAAATGATATTGTTTGTGCTGCACCACTTGGTAAGTTAGTAAGTGCTGAACCATCAATTGCTGGTAGCTTTGCACTGCCATCTAATTGAACAATCTTGTTTGCTGTAGTTCCAACATCAACATTTAATGTTCCTGCACCTGTAATTGGTCCGCCTGTTAATCCTGTTCCACTAGCTACACTTGTTACACTTCCTGTTCCTGTAACGGTAGTCCAATCTAATTGCTCAGCGCCATCTGTAGTTAATACTTGGCCTGCTGTTCCATCTGTTTTTGGAAATACATAACTGTCATGGAATCTAATTTTGTTGGCCTTAAATTCTAAGTTAGTTTGCCAACCTGGAGCTGTTTGTGCGCCCGTGTTGCTGCTAAATGTATTCCAAACACCTTTGTGTGCTCTCTGATCAACTGCAATACCAGTTCCAGAACTTGCTGCTGCTCCGCTGTCAGTAAACATTGTTTTTAACGCGGTGCCAGTTCCTGTGCCTGCTGCGGCTGCTGTAAATGTGCCACCAGCGTTAGTGCCAACTACGTAAGTAGCTCCTGAAGTTCCTGCTATAGTATTCCATTCTGCTTGTGTTGTATTGCCTAATGATGAAATTATATATTCTTGTCCTGTAACAAATGAACCAGCTGTAGTTGATGTTGCACCAATTGCTGTAAAGTCTGTA
>Ga0308011_10000563_pt1 | contig 19559 bp, 15 predicted proteins | sample Neamet177_FD_203144 | JGI IMG/M metagenome (GOLD analysis project Ga0308011, IMG submission 203144) | Marine microbial communities from water near the shore, Antarctic Ocean - #177 | ecosystem: Environmental > Aquatic > Marine > Unclassified | place: Southern Ocean | collected 2014-07-25 | reverse complement strand
TTCAGCTACTTCTTTCTTCTTCAGCGCCTTGGTTTCGACATCGTCCTTCTCAACCACAAGAGAATGAATAGCCACCGGATCTTCAATCTTTTCAGCCTCGGAAAGAACCGGCGTCAAAACACCCTCTTCAGTCTCGGTGAAGAGAATGATGGCATCCTCGCCATGGGTCACCTTGAAATCATCAAGCGTGAAGACCTCGGTCAGAAGGGTCTTTTTCATGATCGCACCCCGGCCTACGATGGATGCCAAATCTGTATATCTCGGACCACCGAGGAAACAAAAGCGACCACGCATGTGGTTGGCGACCGCCTTATGATGATGGGCGTCGACATCGGGCGGAGTGAGCTGCCACACGTTGGCTTTTCCAAAATGATGTTGAAACTCGCGGGCAGCGAGAGAATTCACCTCATTGTTGGGAGTGGCCGCGATGAGATGCCCGAGGCCGGCGAGATCGACTTCTTCCTCGGCGTATTCCGAAAGAATGTTGGCACGGACCGCGGTCAGCCCCTCCATGCGGGCAGCCGCGATATTTTCAAACCGGGTATCCAACAATAAGACGTGATGCCCTTCAGCACTGAGACCTTTCGCAATGACCCGGGTCCACGGATCGCAACCCGCAAAAAGCACGCCACTCGGATTGGCATCGGAAAGGCCCAATTTCCGGGCTAAAGGAGCTGCCAGAAGGCCATAAAAAGTCACCGTCCCGAGGATCACAATGAACACAAGAGGCACCAGTTCGCCGGCTTGCTCCGCAAAGGCCGGAGGAAGACCCTTGGTATGGGACAGCTCCAATGCAAAGACTGATGTGACAGCCGCCGCCACGATTCCCCGGGGAGCCAGGAGGGCCAAAAAGAGCTGCTCACGGAAGGTCGTTCGATTCGACCCAAGGTTGGCGAGAAACACCGAGGCCGGTCGGACTACGATGATCAGAGCCGCGAGAAAATAGAGACCTTTGACCCAAACCACTTCCAGTTCATCGAGTCCGATTCGACCCGAAAGCATGAGGAACAAAAGGGAAATAATGAGGACCCGGAGGTTCTCCTTAAACTCAAGAATGTGACGAACCGACACGCGATCCTGATTGGCCAAGGCGATACCCAGAACAGTCACGGTCAGGAGGCCGGATTCATGCTGCAAGGCATGCGAACCGGCAAACCCCACACCCACTAAGGCGAGGAAAAACATGGTTTCCAGAAAGTCGGGGATCATGTGCTTGGCCATGAGGTATTCCGTCACCTTGGCGAGGAACAATCCGAAACCCAGTCCGATGACGAGGGTTTTCACGAGAGCCCACAGCAAGTCATCCCAGCCTTGTCCCAAACCACCACTCTGGATGGTCAGGAAAACCAGGACGGCAAGAACGGCGCCGATGGGATCCACGACAATGCCCTCCCATTTGACGATTGAGGCCATCTTGCGACGCGGTTTAATCAATCGCAAAAGAGGAGTAACAACCGTGGGCCCTGTCACCACCAGAATGGCTCCAAGGAGAGCACAGATCGGCCATTCGTAGCCAAGGGTAATGCGGGCTGCCACCGCAATGAGCCCAAAAGCAATCACCACCGCCGTGGTGCACAGCTTCAGCACAGGCGTTCCTGCTTCCTTAAGTTCGGAAAACTTCAGGGTCAGGCCACCTTCGAAAAGAATGATGGCTACGAAAAATCCTACGAGGCTCAGAAGCGATGATTCATTGGCCAGATAATCATCGATCCGCGTCCCGGTGAAATACGAAAGCCCAAAACCAAAGATCAGGAGGAGCAGAATAGAGGGCAACTTCAGACGCCACGCCGACCATTGCGCAATGACACCGAGGAGAAGCAAAAATGCCAGATAGGCGAGGAGACTCACTCGAATAAGTTGAAGCCAAACCCCGCTCTCGCCAAGCCCTGATCCCGGGGAAGGCGTGTTTGAAGGAGCAGAAAAATAGACTCCCTTGATCTCCATGAAAATCCTCGGCGTCCTTTGCCTCACCATCGTGGCGGTTCTGGCAGAAAAGAAAATCGAGGTCCTCGTCTGCCTCTGTGACAACAAAAGCCAAGCGATAGCCAAAGTGGACGCAGCCATTGGCAACGGAACGGACCCTGCCGGGAATCTCTACTGGGGCTGCTCGGGCGACCTCTCCCCTTACTTTAAGAAGAGCAAGAAGTGGAAGCTCATTGAAACCCAAACCTCCAAAGGAAACCCCATTCTCGTGACTCTGAAATTTAGGCATCATACTGGAAAAGTCACCTTGGTCGTCCCTCCCTATCGGGGTGCCAAATGAGGACCTGCCTTGAGCATTTTCTTCTTAAACCCCGCGAGGCTGGGAAGGATGAGCTGGGCGCCTTCATCGGTCACAATGGCATGATGGACAACATCATCACCATTCCCAAAGCCGCGGCGGGCAGCGAAAAAGCCGTTTTCTACCGCGCTGTGGAAGAAGAATCCTACCAAGGCATCGGGAAATCCGCATTGAAGGCAAAGACCTTCTCGCGAATCTCCACCAGCTTCGCCTCAGTCTCGCGAGCCTGCAGGGCTTCGTGAATGAGATCCGCCACCGTCTCAACATCCTTCTCCTTCATGCCACGGGTCGTGACCGCAGGAGTTCCAATCCGAATCCCACTGGGCTTCATCGGACCAGCTTCATCGAAGGGAATCGAGTTCTTGTTCACGGTGATGCCCACCTTGTCGAGGGTATCAGAAACGATGGCGCCATCGAGCCCCACCGGACGGAGATCGACCATGAAGACGTGGTTGTCAGTTCCGCCCGAAACAATGCGATAGCCATTCTTCTCAAGAGCCGCCGACATGGCCTGGGCATTCTTGATGACCTGAGCCTGATACTCCTTGAAGCCAGGCTTGAGAGCCTCGCCAAAGCAGACCGCTTTGGCCGCGATCACGTGCATCAACGGACCACCTTGAACTCCCGGAAAAACCCGTCCGTCAATTTTCTTGGCATACTTTTGTTTGCAAAGGATCACTCCTCCCCGAGGACCGCGAAGTGATTTGTGAGTCGTTGAAGTGACAAAGTCGGCGTGAGGAATCGGACTGGGATGAACCCCGGCTGCCACGAGCCCGGCAATGTGCGCCATGTCCACAAAGAGATACGCTCCCACAGATTGCGCAATCTTGCCCATGCGCTCGAAATCGATAGTGCGCGAATAAGCACTGGCACCACAGGTGATGAGCTTTGGCTGCACCTCCTTGGCTTGCGCTTCAAGGGCATCGTAGTCGATGTGTTCGTCCTCCGCTCTCACTCCGTAGTGGGTGACATCATAAAGGCGGCCCGAAAAATTGGCGGGATGCCCGTGGGTCAGGTGACCTCCGTGGGAGAGGTCCATGGTGAGAATCTTGTCACCGGGCTGAAGCACCGCGAAGTAGACCGCTGTGTTGGCTTGGCTTCCGGAGTGCGGCTGCACGTTGGCATGGTCCGCTCCAAAAAGTTCCTTCAAGCGGTTGATCGCGAGTTCCTCGACGACATCGACGTTTTCACACCCCCCATACCAACGACGTCCGGGATAGCCCTCGGCGTATTTGTTGGTCAGAAGCGATCCCTGGGCCTCCATGACGGCAGGGCTGCAAAAGTTTTCAGAGGCAATCAGTTCGATGTGGCTACGCTGGCGTTTCTCCTCGCCCACAATGGCTTCAAAGACCTCGGAGTCCGTCATGGCAAGGCGAGAACCGGAAGCCTTGCAAAGGCGTCGCTCATGGCGGCCGCCTTCATACTCCGTGGCAAGAAATGCCTCCACCATTTCCAACCCCACATCCTGCGCCACATCCTGTTGCCCGAGACAAAGAACATTGGCGTCATTGTGAGAGCGGGTCAATTTGGTCCCAGCAACCGTGCGAACATTGGCCGCGCGAACATCACGAAAACGATTTGCAACAAGACAGACTCCCACGCCTGAGGTACACACCAGAATACCCCGGTCAGCACGCTCTTCGTTCACCGCGCGGGCGACCTCGTTGGCGTAATCAGAATAATCGACCGACTCGGTCCCGTGGGTGCCATAGTCGACCACCTCGCGGCCAGCTCCTTTCAGAGCCTCCACGATGGCATTTTTCAACTCAACTCCGCCGTGATCGGCCCCGACAACAATGCGGTAAGAATCAGCACTCATAGGACACCCCTTCCCTGACCCCTCGCCGCGGAAATGGCAAGCGCTCACTTTGAAAAGCCACTTTTAGAGTGCCCCTCCCTTCTCTCGCGGATCCGCATCGGTCTCATGAACCGAAAAGACGATTGCGCCCTGAGCCCAATTATTTTGAGCGACTCTCCAGGAAATTCACAACGCCCACAACGGCTTCATTGAGTACCTTCGAGGTTTCCTCGTAGGCCCTGCGCCCCATTCCAATCGGATCAGGCACATCCCCGCCCACTTTTCCGTCAATCTCCACAAAGTCGCACGCGAGGTGATATTTCTCCTCATCTTTTGGGTGCATCATTTCAAGCATCTCCAGGTGCCCCTCCGTCATGCAGAAAACAGCTTCCGCGTCTTCCAGAATCTCGTCGTCCACCATTCGGCTCCGGAATTCCTCCAATTCAATTCCCTGATCCTTCAATACTAAAACCGTATCACGACTCGCTGCACTCCCGGACTGGGCCGCCACTCCGGCGGACGATACCTCAAAATCGCTCCCCTCAGTCGCTTTCCGGAAAATCCCCTCTGCCATGGGGCTTCGACAGGTATTTCCAGTGCAGACAAACAAGATCCTACGTGCCATGGAAAGGAAGCTATCCTCAAGTCAGTATCACTCAATAATCAATTCCACCGAAATGAAGATCTTCAACTACCTTCTCGCGGCCCTCTTCTTCTTTTTCGCCTATGTGCAATACAATGACGTCGATCCCGGCATCTATCACAATCCTTCCTCGCTCGATGCCGCCCTCTGGCTCCTCTTCTATGCCCTCATTGGAATCGGCTTCATTCTCTTGAATTTTCGGCGCCTCCCAGTCTGGTTCTTTCTCGTCGCCGTCATCGCCTGCCTCACCGAAATGTCACTTTCAGGACCCGGACTTTGGGAAAACCTCTTCGGTGAGGAAAAATTCACGATGACCCAAGTTTCGATGTCAGCCAATGACCCGCGTGTCGAACTCACCCGCGAATTCTTCGGGGCCTTGATCGCTCTCTTCGCCGTCCTCTTTCAGTTCTGGCAGAACAAACGGATCAAAATCTGATCCATGAAAAACCTCAGCTTTGTCGAACACGACCTGTAATTCGGCCTCTCCTGGCGTCCGGAATCTTAAGCGTCGGGCACACCCGAATACCGACTTGAATTGCCACGTCAACGTCAGCCGCTCGCGATACTCGTATCTCAGCGATCCAACCACGATCAATCGAGCTTCAGCCGGTAGGCTTCGGCGGCATTTTTCCAGAAATAGCGTTCGCAAGCCTCCTGGCCTTTGGCAGAAAAATATCCATTCACCAGTTTCACAAAACTGGTATAGTCCCCGCTGTTTCTGGTACACGGCCAGTTGCTGCCGAAGATGAGCCGTTCCGCGCCGAGGTTTTTCCAGAGCACATCGAGGACGCTGCGATAGTGGTCGATGACATGAGGAGCCGGCTGTGGGATGCTGCGCTGATACAAACCGGAAATCTTGCACCACACGTTCTTGTTTTTCGCGAGCTTCTCAACCGCAGCGACCCACTCGGGATTGGCTTCCTTACCATCAAAATCATACCCGAGAACATGGTCGACCACGATGTGCAGATCCGGAATGGTCCGCGCCAGTTGATCGACTTGCTTGACCGCTTCAACCCCTCCTCCGTTGACAAGAAGATCGACGCTGAGATCGTTCTTCGCGAGTTCCCGTAAACTGGCGAGGAACTTCGCGTCAGTATGATCGATCGCCTTCTTGTCTTTGCCATTGCGCGCCCGAATACCGACCAAACGTTTGTCTTTTTTCAGCTCCCTCAACTGCTTCGCGAAGTCATCGGCATAGGGATCAATGTTACCCACCAGTCCGACAAAGTAGTCGTCTCCCTTCACGAGATCGAGAACCCACCGGTTGTCCTCAAGGCGGTCGCTGGCCTCAACCACTATCACCCCCGTGAGGCCCGCGGGTTTCGAGACCTTTTTGAACTCCGCCGGCAGGTGCGGCCTGTAGAGAACCTCGTCTCCCTTCGGTGGCCAAGGGACACCGCCCTCGCGGGTCGGATCGTAGAGATGGATGTGGGTATCGATCAGATGCTTCACCTTGGGAAGTGGACGCTCGTCTGCTGACGTGATCGCGATCAAAAGAAAAAAGGAAAATAGGAATTTCATAGCACTACCGCCGATCCTAAGGGGCAGGCGTAATGGCACCAGAAAATTGCAACCCCGCTTCCCTCTTAACGGCCCCGACAAATGCCTCCGGAGCGGGCGATTGATTGAACAGTTTTGGGAATGTCCACAATGGCCCGACAGAATCCCGCCGAGCCGCGACTTGGGTTATGAGGATTCTACCTTGCTGGGCAGTTTTTGGGCCTTCGTTTCAGGGCGCGCGGTTCTTGCCGGGATGGGCGATTGACGAGGGTGTGGCTGGAGAAGACTACAAACAGGGGAGATTCCCTTCCCTCTGACCACTCCCCAAACTGTCATCAATGCTGAGGGCCACCTCGAATTCACTTTCCAGGTGCCGTAAATTGCCCAGGCGTGGGCTTCTCACCTCCCGAGCCCGGTTTCATGACCTCCTTTCCCAGCCACTCCAAGCCGTCGAGATTGTCGCCGAGCGCGATCTTTGAATCGAGTTCGTTCTGGTGATCCAGAATGCCGACCGGACCAGCGTAGCCGCTCGTGACGAGCGCTTTCAGCATCGCCAAGTCGTGCTCGCCCTGCGCCAGCGGGAGAATCTTAGGCGTTGCCGCGTCATTCATGCCGTTGAGGTTGAGGCAGTGGAGAAACGGTTTCATCAGCGCGAGAGATTCCTTCCAATCTTCGATTTGTCCGTGACCGTGATGCCAGTTGTAAACGATGCCAACGTGCTTGTGCCCCCGGGCGCGTAGCCCTTTACAAACTGCGACGAGATTCTCCGGCTCTCCACCCCAGCCGCCATGATTGTAGAGACCCAGTTTGCAGCCGAGCGTTGAGGTGCGCCTTGCCAGCGGATCCAGCGACGCCATGACGGCAGCAACTTTCTCCTCCTGCGTGCCGTCCTTCGGGCTCGGGGCCGTTTGCCAGATCTGCGGGTGAACTCCATGCTTCTCGAACAGCGCGAAGGCCGATTCATGTCCGCCCCAGAAGGCAAAGTATTCGATGCCGTGCTTTTTGTATTGGAGGATCTCTTCCTCAAATTCGACGACGTGCTCGTTGCGCCAATCGTAGGCGCAGCGGCCGATACCGAGCTCCTTGAGCATCTTCGCTCGCTCGGCAGGATTCCGCTTCTTGGCATCGAAGGGAACAATACACCACGCAACGAGATTCTTCCGTTCGAGGTTCTTTGTCGCTTCGTCAGCAAAAGACGCCCCGAGGGACAGGATTAGGATTAGGGTGAAGATTTTCATTCGACGATTTTGATCATGAGGGTGTGCGCGGTCCGTTCCCGATTGCCCGACGTGTCGGTCGCGAGCGCGCCCTCGATGTGGAGCAGCGGGATCAGATGAGGAGATTTGACATCATAGATGATCGCATGCCCGGAGCGAATATGCACCTTGTCGCCCGCTTTCGGTTGGCGTGCGGGTTTCCAGGTTGCAGCGTCCGACCACGCGCCGTTTCCCTTCGACTCGAGCGTGAACGATTCAGCTGACAAGACACCAGAGGAGAAAACCGCAAGGGCGGCGAGAAGCAGGCGCACTATCTTCATGCAGAGAGTCTAGCGGCGAAGCGCCTTCCGATACAATCGCCATCTCCGTCCCCCTCGGGTCAACATTGGCCAGACAGAATTACGAAAATCAGCCGCCTAAAAAGGCCAATTCCTGCGCCCAAACATCCCGCTCCACTTCTTTGTGAAAGAAAGACAGCTCCTTGAGGTTTGGACGCCAAGCATACTGTGAGAAGGGCTGACCTCAACCCCCTTGTTTTCAAGGGGGTGCGATGGATCGGGGCGGAGCAGATTGACGCCGGAATTCTCGATGTTCGGCATCCCTCTTCTTGGGACAAGCGCACCACACTCTTCCCGGGCGGTTTCGCGGAAGATCCCGGTTAGAGCTGTTGAAGGATGAGGTTGCCGAGGGAGATGGGCGGGACTTTGAGCTCTCCCCGTTTCAGTTTTCGGGAGGCTCGAATGTCTTTGAGGAAAACCTTCTGACGGAGCGTCTCGATTGCTTCCGGATCCGAGTAGGCGATATTAAGTTCCCCGTTGATACGCAGGCTGAGGCCATCAAGGTTGGCTGATCCGATGCAGGCCCAGTTATCGACAATGGAGGCCTTGACGTGGCTGAATTTCGGGTAGGCGTAAACATTACAATTTCGCTTCAGAAGCGTTGCCGCGAAGCGCCGATTGGCGATGCTCATGAGCTTTGAATCGTTCGTTTCGGGAAAGATGAAATTGACTTCGACCCCCCGATCCCGGGCAGCGAGAAGTTCCTGCAGGAGCAGTTCGGAAGTGACATAGGAGTTTTGCAAGTAAATGCGTTTCCGGCTCATTCGGATGGCAGACAAAAGAGCCTCCTCGATTTCAGCGCGGGCGGGAGTGGTGCGGAGCAGGCGGATTGGGTAGTGCCCGGCCTCGGCGGCACCTAGATCGGGTTTTAGCTTACGATAGAAGGGCATGCTCCAGTCGCCCCAAAAGCCCTGCAGACGCCATGAGCGATTGAAGTGGTTTTGCAGTTCCGTGGTGATCGGCCCGCGAACTCGCACCATCAAGTCGTGCCATTCGTAGCGGTACTCCCGGCCGATATTCATGCCTCCGAGATAGGCTTCCTCTCCGTCGATTAGAATGACTTTGGAGTGGTCCGAAACCAGCCAGGGGTTTTGAGAGACGCGTGCTTTTACCCGGCTGTCTTTCATGAGGTAGTGGGGCATGGATGAGGGAGGTCGAAAGTTTTTAGGGAGTGGCGTTTCGGGAGCGGTCCACCATGAGGAGATCGAGCCCAGTCGGTCCATGAGGACGCGGCATTGGATATCCCGGCTGCGTTCCTTGAGTCGGTCGGCGTATCGCGTGGCGACGTCGTCATTGTCGAAGATAAAGACCTGGGTGTCGATTCGGTGCTTGGCGTGGTCGATGGAACGATAGAGCGCGGGGAAGAATTCACGGCCGTCGACAAGGTAGTCGATCTTTCCCGGCAGAGGAGTTGGAAGTCCCATCAGATCGAGCGCCTGTTCGATGTTTGCTCCCTTGGTGTAGGCTGAATTGAGCAGGATCCGTTGTTTAAGAATACTGTCGCCGAGGAGGCGGGAACGGCGCCACCACATCGAGATTCCTTTGCGCGTGCTGCTGACGGGATTGCTGACGATGGATATGGCGGAGCCATGAACGCCCACCTTGGTGATGAGCTCCGCAGGCATGTCGGCGGGGGTGATCGCCGCCCGGTCGTTCCAGAGCCGGGTGTCTGGAAGGGAGCAAGAAGAGAGACCTGCGAGCGCGAGGAGAGAAAGGATACGAAAAGCCAAGATCCGTCCATTTTAGCAGCCCTTCGGACTTATCCAATCCGGAAAATTCAATTTCCAATCCGGACTCTGCTAGAGGCCGTACTCTTAAGCATCGGACATCCTTCTCCGAAACTCCCGCGGCCTCACCCAGCTCAACGAAGGCGAATCCTGGCATCTCGAACCCAAGCAACATAGCCCGCGCCTCTGATCGTCCGGCATCCGCCTCGGTGTGAAAGCTGGATCATGGATTCATAAAACGAATCTCTTCGGCCCTAATCATCCCGGGAGAACTCCCCAAACCGGCATTGGCGGCTCCCAAAATCAGCCAAGTGGGTTCCTTCAGCGCAAAGGTGCCCTCTTGCCCCGTCAAACTCTCAATCATCGATCTTAGATAATGCGACAATAACGTTTTCAAAATGAGATTAACTAGTATTCAATCCCAAATATGCCCTTTGACTTTCCGGCCATGATCATGACTCTTCTAGGCGGTCTGGCCCTGTTCCTCTATGGCATGGAACAAATGTCGGGAGCCCTCAAATCAATCGCGGGCAATGGTCTCCGCATGATCCTCGGAGGGCTCACAAAAAATCGCTTTCTTGGTGTCCTCACCGGAGCCTTCGCGACTGCCATTGTGCAATCATCGTCCGTCACCACCGTCCTCGTGGTGGGCTTTATCTCCGCCGGACTCCTCTCTCTCACCCAGTCGGTCGGCATCATTATGGGCGCGAACATTGGCACGACCATCACCGCCCAGATTGTTGCCTTCAAGGTCACCAAGTATGCCCTCGCTCTCGTCGCCGTCGGCTTTGCGATGCTCTTCATCGGTAAGAAGGAGAAACTCCGCCAGATCGGAAAGGCCGTGATGGGACTCGGGCTCGTTTTCTTCGGGATGAGCCTCATGAGCCAAGCCACCCACCCTTTGCGCGACTACCAACCGTTTATCGACACCATGGCGCAGATGGACAGCCCGCTTCTGGCGATTGTTGTGGCCGCCTCCTTCACGGCATTGGTGCAAAGCTCATCGGCCACCACCGGCATTGTCATCGTTCTTGCTCTGGAGGGTTTCATTTCCCTTGAAGCTGGCATCGCCCTTGCTTTTGGCGCGAATCTGGGCACCTGCGTTACGGCCGCCCTCGCCGCACTTGGAAAACCCGCGGAAGCCAAGCGGGCTGCCGTCGTTCATATCATTTTTAATTTGGTCGGAGTGGTTCTCTGGTTTGGGCTCATTCCTCACCTCGCCGACTGGGTTCGCGTAATCTCTCCCGATTACTCCAGCCTCGAGGGAAAGGAGCGCCTTGCCAAAGAAGTTCCCCGTCAAATCGCCAACGCCCACACCTTTTTCAATGTCGCCAATACTCTCATCTTCATTTGGTTCGCTCCCTTGTTCGTGAAACTCTCGTGCTTCATCATCCGGGACAAACCCAAAGCTCTTCCTAAGGAAGCAAAGCCCAGGTTTCTTGACCCCTTAATTTTAGACACTCCCGCCATCGCGGTTGACCGGGTCCGCAAGGAAGTCTGCCACCTTGGGGAGCTTGTCATCTCCATGCTCCAAAACCAGAAGGGGGAACGTATCAAGTTGGCTCAATTTAACGCCCATCAACTCGTCAAAACTGCAAACGATGCCGAACTCCTTTCGATCGAAATCCTTGGTTATGCCCGTAAGATTTCGACTGACATTTTGAACGAAGAAACCGCCCGGGAACTGGAGCGACTGCTCGATGTCACAAACCACCTTCGTGGCATTGCCGACACCATCGCAAACAATCTCGGCACTCTCATCAAAGAGTGGCAGGCTTCCCGGCTCAATGCCAGTGATGGCACCCGCTCCCGAATTCGCTCGGTGCACCAGCAAGTCACACGAGCCCTGCACGATGCCATGACTGCGGTAGGAGAGCGGGATCAGGCTGCCGCGAACAGAGTCATTGACCTGAAACGCCCGCTCTATAACGAACTTGATGAGCTCGGGGCTTTCCTCGGATCACGATTACGCAGTCATGACCCCAACCGCGTCGAAGTCTACCGCCTCGAAAGCCGAGTTTTGGAAATCGAGCGCCGCATCTACTACTTTGCCAAGCGCATCGCAAAAACGGTCATCTCGCCGTCCTCATCACCTTTAGCTCAGCCACCCTCGGAGAAAGCCATTCCGGCATGTTCGCCGGAATCTTTATAGGAGCCCTGGCCGTCGGCCTTCTTTTCCCAAATGCCTTCCTGCTGGCGAGGAAGATCCTATTCGTAGTCCCACTTCATGATCCACGGATCACCGGTGCGCTTTTGTTCGGCTTTGAGGCGGTCCTTATATTTTGCGAGCGCCTTCGCATGAGCCGGGTCATTGGCAAGATTGCGGCTCTCATTAGGGTCAGAGGCGATGTCGAAAAACTCAAATTGCGGGCGGTGAATGTAGGAATCGACCGTGCGCCCACCGTAATCGGCATCCTTCCCCTTTTCCCACTGGGCCTGCCACGTTGCCGCCACCCAGAGGTCCGACGCAAAAGGATAGGGCTGACGATGGGCGATATTCCAAATGAGCTTGTATTGACGATCACGAATGACGCGCATGGGGTAGTACATCTGGATCTCGTGGAAGGTGTGGGAAGCGGAAATTTCATCCCAACCTTCGGGCTTGGTCTCGGTGAGAATCGGGAGCCAGCTTCGTCCGTGATACTTCTTCGGCGCTTTGCCGGAGTTTTCTCCGACGCCGCCTTTCTCAAAGGAGAGAGGCTTGGAAGGCGCGGTCTTCTTGGTGTTTAAGGCTCCCGCGATATCAAGAATCGTGGGCGTGATGTCGCTGTGGGAGAGCATCGCTTCGCTGGTGATCCCCTTCTTCGCGGCGCGGGGGTCGCGGACGACAAAAGGCACCCGCAAGCCCGCTTCATAAACAGTGGTCTTGGCCCCTGGAAAGGCCATCCCGTGATCCGCCGTGAAAATAATCACGGTGTTGTCCCACTTGCCGTTTTCCTTGAGGAGTTCAATGAGCCGTCCCAGACCTTGATCAATGCGTGAGCAGGACTGGTAGTAATTGGCAATCTCGGCACGGGATTCGGGAGTATCGGGTAGGAAGCCGGGAACGATGACTTTTGCGGGATCATAGAAAACCTCTTTCACGCCGGGGTATTCCTTTTTGTTGGGAAGGTTTCCAAAGCGATCCGGTTTGTGTGTTCCGGGGAAAGTCATATCCTTCCCGCCACCACGATGGGGATCGGACGTCGCAAAGTAGAGAAAGAATGGCTGGTCGCTTTTCTCCTCAAAAACTGGCTTGCAGACCTCCGCCATCTGGGTCGCATTGCGGGCATTGCCTTTGAGGTATTGGTCAAAATGAAAAACCGACTCGGGAGCAATATGGAGCTTTCCGATCTGCACCGTCCGATAGCCGGCCTGAGCCATCAACTGCGGCAGGGCGAAAGCACGCATAGAGGCAAACGATTCAAACTTATGAAAGTGATGGGTGTGCCCATACTGCCCGTTGAAGTGATTGTGCAGACCGCTCAAAATGACCGAGCGGGAAGCAGAGCACGAAGCCGTCGTTGCAAAGGCCTGAGTGAACATCGTCCCCTCTTTTGCCAGAGCATCGAGATTCGGCGTTTGAATCACCGAGTTCCCATAGCACCCGGCCACCGGCGACTGGTCATCAGTGACAAAGAGAACGACGTTGAGGCGCTCGGCGCCCGATGCCGAATGGAGAAGAAGGAAGACGAGAAGAAGAAACCTCATGTCTGAAGGTTCGAGATTTTTCCTCCCCCGGTCAATCCGACAAATCTACTCCGAAGGTGACTTTCGATTTTTCATGAAAAACCTTCATCTCCAGCTCGGGATGAATCCTAGGAAGGGCAAAGAGCATGGAAGAAAAATCGATGGCCTCGATTCGCATGGGCCTCCAGGGAAACTTTTCGAGACTGAATCGTGGCAGGAGTTCACCGACGGGAGTATTCAAACGGCGAGCGGGAGTTCTCCCATTGCTTCTTCCGCTCGCTTGGACAAGCCACACGATCAAACCAGAGTCCGAAAATCCCCGTCGCGTCGCGTGATCTTGTCGCGATCAAGCCGTTCAAGGAATGGCATGATCACCTTTCGCGAGGTATCGAGATGTTGACGGAGCTCCGAGGCGGTGGCTTGGCCGTGCTCTTCAATGAAGGAGCGAACTTGATCGATGGTCTTTTGGAAAACCTTGCCTCCCAAAGTCACCTTGGGATCAAGAGGAATGATCTGGCGAGTGCGGGAAAGGAACTTGTAAGCAGCCTGATGATTTGCGGTCGCCTGTAGCTCGGCCGGTAACGGAGGAGCAAGACCGGCTTCATCGAGAGTTTTCAGGATTTCAGCTGCAGGTGCTTCGAGCTCGGGAGGGAGTTCGAGTGAATGCGAATTGTGGCAGATGATGTTGTCGGCGATTTTGAAATTCTTCTCTCCAAGTTGAATAAGGAGGGCGTCGAAGAGCCCGGGAACCGCCGTGGAGGTACCGAGAGATTTTTTAAGAACATCGGTCGACATCCCAACATGGTCGGGGTGACTGGCATGATAGTCTTGCACAACCTTGGAAGATTTTTTCAGCAAATCTTTCCAGTAAGGGGCGTGGGCAAAATGCTTCTCGCCACGCGCAATCACTTCATTCGATTTAGTCAGTTTTTTAAGAGCCGTTTTGATCTCGGCGTCAGAGAAGGGAAGCGACTGGGTGAGTTCAGTGACCGGAACAAAGTGGTCACGCTCCAGATGGGTGCGAAGGAGTATCAACAGGTCATCGGGAGCTTCGGCCCGAGCGAGCAGAAAACCCTGGCGCTCTTCCGAGCGAAACTGTCGCCGGGTGGGATGGGGATCAAGAACCGTTGCTCCGGCGAGCGTGGCTTCTCCGGAGAGTTCGCGGATGACCAATCGTTCGCCGGCCAGGGCATGAATAGGATGATCGAAACGGAGTTGCGCGATGGAAGTATCGCCGGGGTTGAGGACGATGTCTTCGGGGAAAAGAAGGCGGGCCTGGGTACGACCGGAGCCGTGGTGAACAAAGATACGATGGTTGGATTTCAGGGGCCGTTGCGTGCCTTTTTGCCCGGGAATGGGACGATGGGAGCGGGTGATTTGGACATCGATTTCAAGGGTAGCCTCACCCGGAGATCCTCCGACCAAAAGATGCCCGCGCGAGATTCCTTTCTTTCCTTTAGCGCTCAGGGGGAGGTCAGGAAGATTAAGGGCGGTCCGCATTCCGGGAACCGCTTGTTCCAGGGAGGCACTGTGATTCTGGATCGAGCGAACGTGGGTTTTGAGGCCAGAAGGATAGGCGGTCAACTGGGTGCCCACCGCGAGGACTCCTCCAGTGAGAGTGCCCGTAACCACGGTGCCGACCCCTTTCGGCGAAAAGGCCCGGTCGACAGCGAGACGGGGTTGTTCGAAGTCTCGCGGAGCGGCAGTATCGCCGAGAGTCTTGGCGATTATTTCCTTCAGCTCTTCCATGCCGAGTCCAGTGGGTGCCGAGACAGGAACGATGGGAGCACCTTCGAGTGCCGTTCCTTGCAGATCATCGGCGAGGATCTCGGTGACGAATTCAAGATCATCCACAAGGTCGGCTTTCGTGAGAGCAACGATAAAATTTGTAATCCCGAGATAAGTCAGGATTTGCAAGTGCTCCTCGGATTGGGGCATCCAGGAGTCATCGGCCGCGACGATAAAGATGCCCAGATCAAGGGAACCCACTCCGGCGACCATGTTGTTCACGAAGTCGGCGTGACCAGGGACATCGACCACTCCGATCTCAAAGGTGTCATTGGAGGTTTGCGGCACCGGGAGGGCGAAATGCGCAAAGCCCAGCTCGATCGTCACGCCGCGTTCCTTTTCCTCGGGGAGGCGGTCGGGATTGGTCCCGGTGAGAGTGTGAACAAGGGTGGACTTGCCGTGGTCAATGTGACCGGCGGTTCCGATGATGAAGTTACGGGGCATGGCGGGGAAATTTTAAAGGACGTCGGCGATGCGGGCCTTTTCGAAGTCGAAGGGAGTCATTTCGAGAGCGACTCTGGCCCCTGGAATGATTTCGTCCTTCCGGGGAAACATGGACTTTGCCGGATGAGCGATCACTTTCTTCCCGTTGGGAAGGCTGACTTGATAGGCACGGTCACTGTAAACGTGAAGGACTTCGCCGGTCGTGGTGATAGTTTCGCTGGGCACGCGGGAAATTTTGGACAGGACAGGCCGAGAAGCAAGGAGGGAGAGGAAAACTAACTCCGAACGGAAGCCTTAACTCCATCAAGGGTATCTGCATCGATATCATGAGGAGGAGCCATGCCCATGAGGCATTCCAGCGCCCGCGCTCCACCGTAACCGAGAAAATCGAATATTCTGGGAGAAGCCGACAAAAGGAGAATCGAGGCCAGGAGGCACCCCCGCATGAGACATTATTCCTTTTTGTGAAGATACTCGAGCAAATCGGCGAATTGCTGAAGCGAGAGATCATTGGCAAGAGCGGGCACCATGAGGGTGGATGTCTGCTTTTTGACCGACTTCACATCGGTGGCCTTCACCTTGGTGGGAATGCCGGCAATGTTGTGAACAATCACTTCTTTTTCGTTTTTCGATACCAGGGTTCCCAGATGGACGGCGCCATCCTTCATCGTGACGGCTACCCAGCTGTCAGAGATCGTGGCGGCGGGTTTCAAGATGGATTCGGCAATTTGCTCCTTGCTCAGCTTGATATTGAGAAGATCAGGGCCCTTGATGACGTCACCCTTTTTTAAACCGTGACATGCCACACAAGCCATCCCCGAGAGGAGCTTCTTGCCGCGCTTTTTATTCCCTTTGAGTTTTTCAAGAGAGAGCATGACGTCCTCGATCGACGTTCTTCCGACCTCACCTTTCTTGGCCGCTGCCGCTTTATCAACAACCTCGACCTTGCCAATTCCTTCGAGTTTCATGCGATGTCTGGTCGCGATGTCAGCGAGCTGGTTCTTAACCTCGGCCGGGGAATTCTCAAAAGCGGCGCGGTAGGCTTTCCCAATCTTCTCCGATTGATTCCATGCCACAGGCTTGTAGTAAGGCCCGCGGGTGTCCGGTCTGGTGCTCCACCACCATGAACCATCGTAGGGTTCCTCCTTTGTATAAAGGCGGGCCAGCGCGGTGATGATCTTGAGCTGAAGCTCTTCGTCACTCGTTGAGGCAAGCTTGGCAAGAAGTCCGTCCACCACCTTGGCGCTATGCATTTTGCGAAGGGCCCAGAGAGCTCGGTCTTGAGTCGTGCTATCAAGCGCCTTGAGGCAGGCATCGGCCGCTTCGAGATCGACGAGGGAATGGACCGCAACATGGGGAAGCACGACTCCGGAATTTGGCTTGTCGTGAGAGCCGGGAGTGGGCGAAACGGCCGCCTTGAGAAGGGCGTCCGCCGCTTCGGGTTTACCAATTCGACCGAGTGCAACCGCCGCGGCAACTTGAACCCGCTTGTCATCACTCTTCAGTGCTTCGACGAAAGGAGCTGTGGTCAGGGTCTTTGCGACCCTCTTGCGATCGGCGGCAGCGCGGAGACAAAACTCTTGAATCGCTTGATCCTTCGAAGAAGCCATCAATGCCGGCACCGCTTCCCCTCCCAACAATTGACCATAGGTGAAGATGGCAGCGACACGCCCCTCTTTCTGGCAGCTCGTGTCATTGATGACCTCAAGAATGGCGGACGCCAGTCCGGCATCCGCACGCTTTAAGATCTCCTGCTGCACGTGGAGTCGAGCCGTCGAACTATCCGACTTCAGCCCCTTAACCAGATTGGGCGCGGTGAGCTTTGAAAGGTCCGGAAACGCCTTGTATGTCCAACCCTTGGGGACCACCCGCTCGACGTAGCCTTTCTTGGGATTTCCTTTGTAACCGGCACCATTCCAGGCCGCAAGATAGAGACGCCCCGAGCCATCAACATCAACGTCGGCAATCTGGGAACACTGAATGAATTTCTCTTCCGTCTGGGTGAACGACGGGCCATCGGGAGTGACTCGGTGAATGTAAAGATGACTGCGCCCCCAATCCCCCATCATGGGCACGTTGTTGTACTTTTCAGGCCATCCAGGCTCCTGAAAAAACATCACGCCCGTTCCCGAACCCCCACCGAGATCAACCAAGGCGGGGATGATCTCATCGGTGAAGTTTTTAAAGAGAATGGGATATCCGTATTCCCCGCTCTGGATCTGATGAGTGAAGCGAATATTCCAGCCGCCACCATCGTTGGTGTTTCCACGGGTGAAAATGTTCATGAAGGGGTCAATCGCGACATCGTAGATGTTGCGCATGCCGTGGGTATAGACCTCCATCTCGGTGCCGTCCGGGCGGACACGTAAAACCCCGCCGCCGAGCATCGTCATCTTGGTCCCGTCGGTTCCCTCGGCATCGACAAATCCAAAATCTCCAATCGCGATGTAGATCCAACCATCAATTCCCATGCGGATCCCGTTGGTGGTGTGATCAGCTCCGCGACTCTGGTTGTGCTTCAGCGAGGAGATATTCTTGATAAGGCGCTTGGGCTCTCCATCTGCCTTACCATCGCCATCCGCATCAGTCAGGACACTGAGATGCATCCCGGTCATGACTCCGCTCGAAGCCGGAATGACGGTGTGGAGCACGTAGAGTTTGTCATCGACCGCAATAAGGCCACGAGGGTTATCAAGATTTGCAAAGACGGTGTGCTCGTCTGCTTTCCCATCGTTGTCGGTGTCACGAAGGCGCACCACCTTGCCTTTTCCCGCCCCCTTTCCGAGGGAACCGAGCATGTCGACTCCGACAAAAACATCACCGTTGGGATGAGCACAAAGACAAGCGGGTGATGGCGTAATATCGGACTCGGAAAATCGGGACGACTCCAGTTCGGATGGGACGGCGGCCAGGCCGGAAATGGAGGTAGCAGCAATCAGGGCGGAGACCCGGGCGTATTTCATCATTGGTTTAAAAGTTTGGTGATTAGAGAGATTAGTTGCCAAGGCAATAGAGGTAGCCGTTTTTGGAACCGGCGTAGACGCGACCGTTCCAAACGACAGGAGTGGCATCGAACATGGGGCCGCTGAGACGGTCAAGGCGGATCATTTTCCCGGCGGGAGTCACTTGATAAAGATCCATGCCATTGTCGTATCCGACGATGATTTTATCGCCCACAAAAATCGGGGTGGAAATGGAACCTTGGGGAAGCTTGACCTTATCAAGGACAAGAGGTGCCGGATATTGCTTTTTGCGACGCGGCCCCCAGTTCATCACGCCGGGCTGCAGCTTCTTATGATTGACCAGAGTGAGGTTGCCATCGATTCCCACGAAGCAGGCGAGGTCTTTGGAGACCGTAGAATTATAACGATGATTCACCGCCGGGCTCCCAACGACTCCGCCATTCCAAGTGTGCCATTTTCGGTCGGGCAACGGGTGAAACCATGTCACTTTTCCTCCGGTGGAGAATTTCACCACTCCTCCCAGCCCCGCGATAAACTGTTTTTCGATTCCAAGAAGGAGGTGCTTGTCGTTGGTCAGAGGCATGGTGCCGTTGAGATCACCTCCAATGTCGAGCTTGCTGCTGGCTCTTCCGAAAAAGCCGAGACCACAGGAATAGACTCGACCCACTCCCGCTGCGACATAAACGGTGCTCCCAACCATCGTTGGTGATGATTCGCAGCAGAGTTCGCTGCGATAAAGGGCTAGGTCGGAATCTTTGTAGAGGCGGAATTGCTTGCTGATTTTCGGAGTCGGCAAACCGACCGCTTTCTTCGCCTTGCGAACATCGGGCGAGAAGATGGTGAAGTATCCATTTTCGAGGGGAATGGCCGCCTTGCTTCCGATCACGACGGCGGAAGCATCGCAGTCACGGCTGTTCGACGCCGTCGTTTTCGAGTTGTGACGCCAGAGCTTCTTGCCGGTGGTGTAGGAAATGCCATGCAGGCTGTAGGCCGTTCCGTTTCGCCAATGCTGACCAAACCCACTGCGGCTTCCCACGATGAGAGTATACCGCGTTTCAGCAGGACCCCCAACATCCACGAAGGTCGGCGTGCCCTTGATGACATCACCCACGCTGGTGGACCAAATGACCTTCCCATCACGGGCGCGGATCTTTTTGACGTGGTGACTGAGAGTTCCCTGAATGAGGT
>Ga0308011_10000560_pt1 | contig 19638 bp, 35 predicted proteins | sample Neamet177_FD_203144 | JGI IMG/M metagenome (GOLD analysis project Ga0308011, IMG submission 203144) | Marine microbial communities from water near the shore, Antarctic Ocean - #177 | ecosystem: Environmental > Aquatic > Marine > Unclassified | place: Southern Ocean | collected 2014-07-25 | reverse complement strand
TCCAGTGATAAGTAAAAAGCCAATAACATAAATTTTAATTTCCATTACCAACCACCATTTAATTGTCTGGTTAGTTCCTTAATATCATAACTGTTCTGTCTAACAGTGTCTGCAGTTTTGTATGAGCTGTCTCGGCTAGCCTCAATGTAAGCACTGCCTTCAGCTAAGTCAGTAGCCATACGTGTCATTTCTCTAGTAAAGTCTTCTTTGATTCGGGTCATTTCATTTTGCCAATATCCAAGATCTTTACGTATCATTTCTATATCAACTGCAGCTTTTTCAATTGATTGAATAGTAGAATTAAATGTAGTTATGCCATAGTACAACGATGATAGCACCGCAGCTACTACGGGTATGTATATAAAATACTTCTTGATGTCTTGAATTTCCATTGTGTCCCCCGACTAAATTATTCTTTAATAATCTTATCACAATGTTTAGCACCTGTAGAATCAGTTGTCATTAAACATTTTTCAATAGAGCAAGTATATTTATTTGTTTTGCCTGAGTTTTTCTCAGCAAATCTTTTTGATGCTAGGCACGTACTTAAATTATCTTGGTGGTACCAACCTTCAACTTTTCGTTCTTCGCCTTGATGAGTCCAAAGGCTTAACAAGAATACTACTTCAATTACTCCCATTATATTTATCCTCCACATCTATTAGTCTGTCTTCGTGAAACTCTATAGTCATAGCGTTCTTTCCAATGTTAGGTATTTCTTCGTCAACCTTTTCTTGAATCTTTTCTACACTACCTGATAAATATTCTACCAGCATATATAGTTCTTGAATCTGTGGAGAAACCATATCTCCTTTGGGCACACCGGAAATAAATTCGTTGGCGGCCTCTATGTCTTTTTCTATAAGCTGTAATTGTGTTTCTATGGAGTTAAGTCTTTCAATAACACCAAACCCAAACCAAGCTGCAACAACTGCACTGGCTACAATAGCAATAAGGTTTTTAGCAGGTAAACTTACCGGCATATCTTCTGAAAGTTTCATACGTCCCCCGACAATAAATTATTTTAACATTTCCACCGTCTTCTAGCTTGTCTTATTCTAGAGTCTGGATCATTTTTTGTTTTAGCAGAGCTATTTTTTAGCTGTCCTGCTGATCTTGCACAATAAGATTTTCTTCTTTTTGCATCTTTACTTCCGGGTTTAACTTTACCTGTAACTGCGGTTTTTAGTTTACTACCTGGATTTGCTTTACGATAAGCTTTAACACCCTTGGCTGTCATACCTGCACCAGACTTAGTCTTGCGATAGTTAGCACCAGTACCGGTGGTTGTTTTTGGTATCTGTCCCCGAGAAATAGCCATTAAGCTTCTGTTTTCTTTTTTTTCTTTTTCTTTTTCTTTTTAGGAAAACCAGCTTCCATATTTGCATAAGAATCTTTAGAAATAGTACTATTTTTTTTAGATCTAGACGTTTTATTTTTTTTACGTTTGTTAATATTTTCGTATAAACTCATAATTATTTACCTACTTTTTTTTGAGCATTTTTATGTGCTTGAGTAAATGTTTTACCACTATTCATAGACTTTTTCATTTCAGTCATATGTTTTGCACTGTGGTGAACAGAGTGTTTTTTTAAAGTATCTTTTTGTTTTTTAGTGAGAGCCATATTTACCTCTTTTTTTTGTATAATAAAATATCTATTGACTTTTGTCCATATTATCTTTTATATATTCTAACAACCAAGGGTTATCTCTAAAAGTACCCATAAGATAATTGGTCAATTGATTAACAACCAACTCTTCAGCATCATCTTCTTTAAGGGGTCCATTAGCCTGGTTTAAACCACTTCCATATACACACGCGTGAAGTATTTCGTGCAGTACAGTGTTTGCTTTTTCTTGTCCGCCTATTGAATGTTGTATTTGTATTTTGCCTTCTCGTGCTAAATACCACCCAAAACAATCAGTTAGTGTATCTGTTTTAAAATCAGGTGTTATCCACTCTATGGCTATATCCCTATAACCAACTTTAACTACAGTAGGCTCGCCTTTAGCGGGCTTAACAATAATTGGATTTAATTTTTTTTTATGCATATAATTTTATATCTGTATTCGAGGCTGTGGTATAGGGAAAATTAGGGACCCCTAGTGTTCGTAAAAATTTAGAAAAAAGTCTTCGCACGCCAAGTGGGAGAAAACTGCCAAAAACTGATTTTACTCTACCACTTCTACCATTTCCAAAAAGTAAAACGGTAGACCTTTTCATTAATACTTTCATACACTTAACCTTAAATCTACCGTTACCGTAGTCATTTGTAGTTCGTTAAAAATAAACATAGGTACCCCCTAAATCTCCCTATACTGTAGCCTTCGCTTTAGCGTCTGATAGTTTCAATAATGCAACACTTTTATCTATTTTATCCTCAGACTCAAAAGTTCTTATATTCATATTTTTTTTATGCCACCCAAAATCATAGTTATTTGATGTCATTTCAGATAAATCCCATATATATGCCTTGTTATCTGTTAATATATTGCAATATAAAGCCCTTTTATTGTTGTTTTCAGCTATTGTCATAAGATCATTGTACTTAGAACGCTCTAGAATTAAACCACCTATTGCATTTTTGTGATCACTTGTGAAGTTTCTACGTTTAATCTCTACTATATTGTCATTATTTTCGGCGTCATAAGAATCATATTCTCCGCGAGCCGCGATCAACGGTTCTTTAAACAATTTACCCGACCGATTGATCCGGTTAATTGCTTCTATTTCACCATTGCGATAAGCGTTCACACTTCCTCCGCATATCTAGACTCACAGTAAAACTCAAACCCACGTAAATTATCCCCGTGTGCTTGTATGTGTGGTAGTAACAACGTCATTTTATTTCCTGCTATGAATTCGTGACAAGACCAGGTATCCTGGAAGCTTTTTTGTTTATATTCACGTTCAACCCGTATATCGGCATTATTAAATGTTAACATTACAGTAATTACAAAAAACATTTTCATTGTAAACACCATATTAACAACGTTAACAATAATAACGCGGGCAACGGTCCACGGACCGAGGTCCAATCAGAGTACAGTAAGACCCATTTCCAATAATCAACAAAACCCTCCCAACAGGCTACCATTAAACATTTTAAAAATTTCCAGTTACTTGGCATAAAATTTATCTAACCTCCTTAAAAAATCATATTTCGCTTGGCGTAAAGCCTCGCCTTCAATTTTAAATTCCTGATAATATAGATCTGGAGTACAAACCATATTCACCGCTACATCAATCTCGGTACCATAAACACAGTCGTGGGCCATTGCATACGCCGCCAACTGCAGTTCGTAGTCTCGCATCCATTCTTTTTGTTTAGGTTTATTGCTCTGTTTAAAATCAATAATAGTTATCTTACCATCCAACCGCGCAATCAAATCGCAGCTACCAGCGTATAATCCGGGGTAATACATTGTCGCTTCATTCCCGTAAATCTCGTCAATGCGATTATCTATACCTTTGTCAACAACTTTCTCAGCCATTTTTTTAGCTTGGATACCCAGATCCGTAAGATCCATATAGCCTTCACCCAAACAATATTTTTCCAAATATAAATGCATCGCTGTACCACGAGTACTAGAGTCGTGCGTAATTTTAGCGGCAGCTTCGTGGCCAATACGATCGCGCCAACGCTGTAAGCTAGCTGCTTTATCTTGTGTTTGAGTTTGCCCAATGACTGTCGTAACCGACGGAAGTTTCCGTGAATCACCATCAACAGTATAGTGTCTAAGACCCTCAAGACTAGCGCGTGAACTACTGGGATAAGCATATTTGTTTATTAATTCTAAATCCATTCTTATGGCATCTTTCTAAAAATTTTTGACCACTTACGCACATTATACTCTTCTAATTGAATTTTGTCTATTTTTTCAAAGAGTTCATCCCAAGAAATTTCATTCCCCAGATGGTTTATTTTCATTGTCCCCGGTCCGTGTCCCGGGTATAGCTTGTCCAGGTAACCGGAGCAGCGCCACATCCGCCGGGTGTCACCGTCTTTAACGTCTGTTGGTCGCGCGTGTAAGGTAATGGCCTGATCCATATAACACACCTCGCCGTCGGACCAGTTGTGCGTGTAGATATATTCTGGTTTATTTATTTTTTCCCAAATGTGTTTTATAAATTTGTTAGACTCTTCTACTTCCATACCTAAAAAATGACTGAACAAACTTCCCGGAAAGTGAATACCACCCATTCCTGACGCGGTCTGAGCTGCAAATGGTGCGCACAATCCATCCAGCGGGCAACCATTGTAACGCATAATAGCGTGTTGTTCTTCAATTAGCTCGCCGGCAAAATGTTTTGTGTTTAACATATCCCATTTATGTACGGAAATTAATTCATTAACTTGGGTAAAATCATCTTGGCTTAAATTTGCATAAGCTGCAGCTGTCGACAAGAAACTAGTTTGTGAACCACGTGAACCTTCGACACTGGCTAAACCAACGACACGACCAGCTGACTCAAATGCCGGTTGATCATTGTGCCAACCTAACTTACCGTTGGTAAAAATTCCTAGCGCGCGACCGCGTCGATCTTTTTGAAATGTTACGGACTGCATTCTACTTCTATGGCGTGGATTAATTAATTTACCAATGCGTGCAGTAGTGTTACGCACTGCGTTCCAATGTAAACCTTTTAGTTTACCAGTACCGATACCGTATATCACCGGTGACATTCCCGGACTACCCCAGGAATCTAAAATATCATAATGACGTTCTTCAGTTAACTTTTGTTTAACCACTACAACTTGTTTGTCGGCCAACACTTTACCTAAAGCCGGTATGTGTTCATCACTAAAAATATCAAAGTCAAATGCTTCGACTGCGTTTTGTAATTGTTGTATTTTCATACGCTCCACACTTTTCTAATGGGTACATCAAAGTTCTTGTCAAGATATTTGTGCCAGTCATTTAATCCAATCATTTCAAGTACTTGGTAGGGTTTTAGGTTTTCAAAATCTTCCATAAAAAACGTTTGACATTTCTTTGGTTTCATTGCGCGATACGCTTCCCAACTTTTTTCCATATCATAAGTCCAACGATCTAACACTTCCATTCCCGGTTCAAACTTACTTAAACGTTGTATCTTCCGTTCTTCGCCTGGACCAATATGATAATAACCGGTAGTCATAGATAAGTATAAACTTCGTGTTTGTGCACGTACGTCTGCACGTTCACAACTAATATAGTCAGCATCAAAATTTGTTTTTGGATTTGTTAGTAACGGATATTTTAATAACACAAAATGTTTTTTCATTATATCTTTTATTAAGTAACGTCTAATTTCTTTTTCATAACTATCTGGCACCATCGTTGTATACATAACATTATGCATCTCTCCACGTTTCTCTTCTTTGCCACGTGCCGCGTTCCGTGCTGGGCTGCTCGTCATTAACGTATTATTATAATACACCGAGTTAATAACTTCTGGCACCAGGAACTCATTTAAACCTACATACTTACATTTATTTAAATCATAGTCGCGTTCGTAGATAGATAAAAAATCACCTAACGTATTGTCACCTTCACGGGCCCGATAATATCGATCCATACATAAATATAGATATGTCGAACCACAGCGGCCATTATGTAATATTACTTTACTCAAAACTTCTATTAGTCTTTCTTTTTGCTTCTTCTAAAAATTTCTTTATTAATTTTAATTCTATTTTTAATTTATTATTTTCTATGGTCAATGAAGTTATTTTTGGTATCAACACACTATGCCATTCCCACGCAGTGTAATTATAATAATCTGTAAAATCTTCTGTAATTCTCTCTAGTTCCTTTATATATTTTTCATCTGTATCTACAATATCTTGACTTGAAACATATTTATATTTTGCTCCACTTACGTTCATTTTTTTCTCAAAGAATACTCTAGATATTGTTTATGCACTTTTGCCCACATCGGCGCTATCTTTAACCAATACTGTGGTGGCTCAACTAAGTTTAACTCTTTCTTAACTGTTTGTAAATCAACGTTTAAATAAGCTTCCCAGTCAACCGTCATAAACCACGGTGCGCGTTTCCCGCGTCGCCAAGCTTCTATCACGGTACGGCAAAACACAATAAACGGATTGTGAATAAAGTTTTTCCAAAAACCAACCTTTGGGTATTTATGTGGATTAAACGTATTTCTAAAAGCCATTAAGGCCGAAGCATAGAGGATAGATGCATAACTAGCACGCCATTCTCGAGCTAAATTAAAGGCTAAAACACCTATTTCACCAAAAGTAGAAGTATCATAACCATTAATAAAATGAATTATGTCGTGTTCCATCACTGCAGTATGTAGAAATTTAGAAAGTTTACTTTTACTATTAGTTGGATAATAAGCACTAAAAACATCTTCTAGTTTATCGTTTGCCATCCATTCTTTATAACAAGCCCCAAATGTATCTGGATCAAAACTACCTGTTTTTATTAAATCAATAACAGTTTTATCAGATGCAAATACTTTTGCAGCAACTGGGGTTTTTGCAAAAGTTCTAAATAATTGTTTAACTCTATCTTTATCTAAACTATGAACAAATTCAAAAATAACTGGTAAAGGGGTTTTAACATCAGTTTGAAAATGATTAGCGTAGTTTAAAATCAGCTTCAACTGAATTAGACGGTTCATTTATTTATAGATTCTGACCAACCTACAAAACTTATCACTTTTATTTGCTATTGATAATGCATCGGAGGTTTGTCGTTTAACGTCATTTTTAATAACATCTGCTCCACTTGCTGAGCAGTCTTGACCGAAAAATATATACATTTCATTACCTACTTTTGGCGAATCTATGGTCCCCCCGACTGGTATATCTTTCATTTCCATTGTCCAACCTGCTTGGTATTGCATTGGACAAATAATTCTGGTGTCGTCTTGTCTTATTTCTACACTACCTTTTAAACAATTTGGTTCAAAACCAACTCCACTTTTTCTCCAATCACCGTTGCTTTCAGTGGCTGTATATTCGGCTTCAATATAATTAAGGCCAGTATCTAAAAAATCATAAGCTGCGGAACTACTATCAGCGTGTTGCAGATTAGCAGTAACTAACTCTGAAAATTCATCAACGTGATTAGAATTAAATTCGTCTGCATCCACCCAGTCATATCTTAGTTTTACTTTACCTTCGATAAGAAAATAATTACTAGAAGTTGTGTTTAGATAAGGTTTACCGGCTACTTGAGTATGAATAAAATTACCATCACCGTCTTTGACATATTCTTCGTGGTTTTCTCGAGCAATTTTGTTACCAACTTTAGTGTTTTTAGCAACACCTAGTTGAAATTTATTAGCAATATTTTTTATATCAAAAGGTATAGATAAAATCATAGCTCTTCCGGAGTTTCCACAGGTTGTTTTTCTTTGTTAGGCACTAAATTTGTATCTAATCTTTGTTGGTGTTGATTAAAAACTACTCCATTAACATCAACACTATATTTACTAGCATCATAGCCAAGTTCCGCGAGCCATTCTCCTAGAAAAATAGCTTCTCTAGCTTGTACATTATAGGGTGTATCACGAAGTATAGAAAATGTTTTAGTAGTTAGGCCTGGTTCATTAGGTTTGTACACATAAACAAAAGTATCTGTATTATTAGGATCAGTGTCAACGTCTCGTGTGTAAGTTATGGTGGCCACTATAATTATCCTATGGTTGCTGTGTAAATTGAACCTGCGCTAAGACCGCTGCCAAGATTAACCCCCGCGATGTCCATAGCAAAACAGTTTGCTTGTGTACCAGGACCATAAGTAGTGCTACTACTAAACATTTCTCCGGTACTAGTTGAAGTTACACCTTGGCCGGTGTTAGAACCATTAGGAATCGTAAATGAAAATATAGAAGACCCAGAAGTGGCAGTGCCGTTTCTTACAGTAATTGTCTTGCCTCCAATTTTTGAAGCAAAATTACCTCTATTTATATCAGAGGCATTAGAGTTAATAGCAGTATTCGCAAAACTATTGTTCCCTTCAATTATCGTAATTGAAACCGTTTGGCTACTGTTATTACCACCTATATATCTAAAAGAATTCCATAAAATTCTATTACCAGAATTATCTAACGTTCCAGTACCAACAGTACCGTTATTAAAATAATTACCATTACCATTTGAACAAATTGAAGTACCCATAGAAAAACCTTCATTAGTTATTTTTTGTACACCTAAATTGGTTGCGTGTTTAAAAGTTAAACCATACTGGTACATAGCTTTACTATAAAAATTAGACATACTAATAGTACCTGAAGAAGGTATGCCTGATGTAAGTGGAACAACTGGTACTTTAAGTCCTGTTCTATACATATCACCTAAATTTATTGATCCACCAACAGCACGTTCAGTTCTAAGATTATCAAAAGAAATAGCCCCTGATGAAGGTAAAGTCATAAAATATCCTATACGTTAATTGAGTTCTTAAAATATACTATTCCCTCAATATAGTCAATATCAGCAGGATTTCTTTGTAGTTCTTCAGGGGTTATAGCACCCATTCTAGCCCAGTTTGTGTGGCCAAATTTGCTTTTGCATATTCTATCTATAGTAGAAGAGGGTAAATCTATTAAAATTTCTTTGTCTCCAGGTTGTTCTTCGCCTTCTGGTATCCAAGTAATTTGTAGTTCTTCACTATAATCCTCAACATCCGTAAGTGACAAAAAACTATCTTCTTTTTTTTTCATTTGTCATTTCCTCTAAAAATTGTTTGGTAGTCTTAGGACTTAGTCTTTTTTTACCTTTAAAAATACTATTAAAGTTTTGTTTGTACTTTACTGATGGGTAATGTGCGCCGTCTTTAGCCATAATTACTCCTTCATCTGTGATGCATATGGATCCGTTGATAGCATACGTTGTTTTTTATCGGGTTGTACACCCATTATAATATCTTCTACATTTTTGTAAAAGTAATTTATCATCTGACCAATAATATTGTCTTGTGATAACGTGTCAGCTAGTTCTTTTAAATCTTCACCGTGTTGTAAACACCTAGAAATTAATTTACCAGATGCTCTTAGTTCTCGATCAAGATAAGAATCAGTTGGTTTAATCTTCACCCAAAACGCTAATGGTATTACCCCATTAGTATCTGCAGTGTAATTTACAATACCAACTACCTTACGATCATCTATCGGTAGGGTAAAAGTTGTACTCATCATCCGGTCTGGAATCTTTGCTCTCACTATCGTATCTTCCTTATTTAAAATCATTTTCGTGTTCCTCGATAAATTGCCACAGTTTAATATTAGTATCTTTCACCTGTTCAATTTCGTGCCACATCGTATCTATAGTATTATTCAGTCTATCAATATATCTAAAATTTACAACCATAACTGTTATACAAAAGTATAGAGTTATCAACATTAGTACAAAATTAATGTACTTGGCCAGCGGCAGTAAGAATTCTTTCACTTGTATCCCTCCAATAATTTCTTAATAAAATTTCGTAATTACGTTTCCACATTTTTCTCATCCGTGAACAAGTTGCTGTTGTAAGTGCGTCCCTACAATTGTTGATGCGTTTAATTGCTATTACCATCCGTATTCCTCCTCTGGATCCATTAACCTATTACCGTGTTTTCTTCTAACCAAGCTTCTAAACCTTTAATAGAATAATAAGGTGTATTACCTATTTTAATAAAAGGTGCAACAAACTTACCTTCTCTTTTTTTCTTACGTAAAGTTTCTTGTTGAAAGCCCCTGGGTAAACCTTGGCCTCTCATATACTCTTCTATTTGACCTATGTGTAAATAATTTTTCATTTCCCCACTTCCGGCAAAGTTTCCCCTGACCATTTTGTTTTTGATTCACGACCGCCTTCAATATTTAATCTAGTTTGGTCTATTGGCAACATAACATAACCATTATGGGTCGTTGTTTCTTTACCAAAATACATAACTTTTTCTTCACATTGGGGGCAATCTGACGATTGGCCTTTATCACCTACAGTAGCTACTACTGGAGCAATTGTAATATACCCGTTGCCATTACAGCGCGGGCATATTGTTTTAACTAGATTTTCTTTTTCCATTTTTAGTTTCTTGCTCTAGCAGAAAGCTAATTGCTTTCTGTATTGATACAGGCACTTCAAAACGAGTGGCTGCAAACCTTATAAGTCTATTGTGAGTGTCTTTTGACACTGATACTGACTTAAATTTTTCTATATCTGGCATTTTTTTCCTTTGTTTATGTTATACTATGGGAGTATATAGTCACTTTATTTGATTTGACAAGTATTTAATTTATTATATTATATAATAATCTTTCCCTTATCATATGCCGTCTCTTTTATTCCTTTTAGAGGCGGCATTACTTTATGTCTCCCCAGCTTGTACCTTCTTCGTAATCTACTTTATTTGGTACCTTCAATTCAACCGCATCTTCCATTATATTTATAATTTTCTCCGCTTGCTCTTTAGAGTGTACGGAAATATCTAATTCATCGTGTACTTGTATATGAGGTACTTCTCCAGCTTCATAAAGAGCTAGCATAGCCTTCTTGGTCATATCCGCGGCACTACCCTGTATAAGCTTGTTTAGGGCCTTATACGTAAAAGCTCTTTTAATCCCCGGTCCGTGTTCCCTAAGTGCGTCTGCGTGTTTTAATGGTTTCTTAATGCCATAGCCGTGTGGCTCCCACATATCAAAATGACAAAGTCTGCCACCGATCGTGCGAATCTTACCGCTGTCCTCGGCTTGTCTAATAACCGCCTCTGAGAGCATTTTAACAAAAGGAGCTTTTTGATGATAAGTTTTAATTAAACTTTCTGCCGCTTCTTTTAACAAACCTAACTCCGCCATAAGTTTATTTTTACCCATACCATACATTAATCCTAAGTTAATGGTCTTGGCTTGTTTACGTTCAATACCAGCCATATCCGCAATCATTTGATGAAAGTCTGCTTCACCCTTATTGTATTGATCAACAATCATCGAAGAACCTTCTAACTTTAATAATGAAGAGTAGTGTACCACGATCCGCGGTTCTTGTTGTGAGTAATCAAAGCAACCCCAAGTATGATTTTTTTCCGGTAAAAATAAGGAACGTATGGCTGGCCCAATAACTTTGTGTCGTGCTGGAATTTGCTGTAAGTTCGGATTACTGTAGCTGAAACGACCAGTTACAGTACCACCATCATCTGATCTAATCTGATTGATGTCACTGTGAATTCTACCCTTGTGTGCGTGTTTTAAAATTGTATCAATAAAAGTTGAACTAGCCTTGTTAACTTCTCTAGCTTCATTAATTAATTTTGGAAGCTCTGCTGGATGAGTAGCTAAAAAGTTTTTTGTAAAACTTGGTGCACCTTTGTCCGTTCGATCATATGGTATTTTTAATTTATCAAAAGCTTTAGCTATACTGGTTGCCGCGTAAATCTCTATGGGAAAACCTGATAACTTTTCTATTTTTTCGTGAATTATTTTTTCTTGTTTATTTAAATCTTTTTTCAATACCTCTGCTTGGTCTAAATCAACCCTAACTCCCTTGAATTTCATATCAACTAAACACGGGAATAAGTTTGTCTCCAGATTAAACACATCCCACAAATCTTGTTGGGTTAGTTCGTGCTTCATAGCGTGCCACAGTTTTAACGTCACGACGGCATCACGTTCCGCATACTCACCTACCAACGGTGCAGGTAGTCTCCACATCTCCGCTTTAGGATTAACACCCCAAGCTTTAGCGGCTTCTTGTAAAATCTTTTCATTCTTACCCATTCCTACATATTGTTTCGACATAGCATCTAAAGTAAAACTCCAGCGGTTTTCATCGACCAGCGATGATGCAATCATCGTGTCAATAATACCACCATTGATTTGAAAGCCCATAGACCTGATCCAAGATACATCGTACATCGCATTGTGAAATATTTTTGTCGCAGGTGTATGTAATACTTCTTCAAACCAATCTAACACCAAAGCTTTATCCATATTTCCACCACCCTCGTGATTGATTGGAAAATAACCGGACCAGCCTTCAACTGCTACCGCAATACCAACAACTTCGCCGTCACCACGAATAGCACCAGAACCCATAGTCATTAAGTTTGGATCTCTAGTCTCTAAGTCAATCGCTATCTCTGGATATTCTTTTAAATCAGGTAAATTTGATGGTGGTACCCATTCAGTTTCTGGACTGAACATTGGCATTTGTAATGGTTTCATTTGTATTCCTCTTTTAATTTATTTAAGAACCAGATTGCTTTGTCCAGGTCCTCTATGGGTTTGTCTTTATGTTCGTGCCGCCAAATATATTTAACTGCACTACCTTGTAAATAATATTTAAAACCATCACCTTGCATAGAAGCAATGGCATCGATACATTGTATTTTTCCTTGGTTGTAATGTGATGGATAATCAACTGCATCAAATTTTTTTAAGTCACCTAAAGTTACATCGTCTCTAACGACACCTTCCTCTACTAGTTTTTTAAAATAACCTTCTTTAGTAAACTCTGGTATTCCGTATTTACTTCTCATAATGGGTACGCCCTTTCGTAGTTTTTTGGTTCTAAAATATGTAATGCTTTCTTGGCACGAGTAACGGCTACATAAAACAACCGGTGCAAGTCGTCTGGGTCAATATCATTAGCATCAACAGCAGACTTAGTAATATCAGGCAATAGTAAAACATTATCAGCTTCGCCTCCTTTGGCGCCGTGTATTGTAGACATAATAATTCTTGGTGACTTAATTATATTTTCACCTCGAGCTAACATATTTCTAATATAGTTTTCTATATTAGAACCAAGCCCTTCAAAAGAACTATGCCAAACTTCTTTAGTTTGTAATCCGTGTTCCGCGATACATTCTTCAATACCATAATATAAATCTGCATTGAACGTTTTTGCGGTACGATAACCTCTAGTAACATTTTCACCAAGATAAGAATAAATATTTTTTATTTGTATAACACTTAGCTTCTCTCCTTTAATCCACTGACCCCAGTTACGTATCGCTGTAAGCAAGTTTAAAGATACTGAATTTTTTCCTCTATGTGAATAGTACCACCCCTGTAGCTCGCACAACTCTTTTACATCATCAAGAAAATAATTTGCTGATGCCAACACTAGCCACTCACCCTCTGACATATCTATTTGTGTTATGTCTGCGTAACGGTGTAGCTTCCCTGTTTCTGGCCTTGGTTTATAATCTTTGTCGTATCTATTTTGTACACGATCAATAATATTTTGTGAAAGTTCGTGGATAGGCCCACCAGGAATACGATAAGATTGATCTAAAACTTTAATGTCGTCAACATCTTCACGGAGGGCGATGAAATGATCAACATCGGCCCCGGCCCATTTAAAGATTGCTTGATCATCATCTCCAGCAATATAAGTTTTGTCGGACTTGGACCACATACCTCTAACCATTTTCCATTGCAATGGACTAAGATCTTGTGCTTCGTCGATAAAGAGGACATCAAACTCTGGGCTGATATCTTGTGAAACAAAGTTGTCCAACATATCATCATAATCAATCATACCTTTCTCTTGTTTAAAACGTGTTAGTTCTTGGTTTAATAAAAATAATGTATCACGTTCAATATCCAAGTTGTGTGTATTGTCATCATACACCTCCATCAAATCTCGTTCCGTGACTCTAGCCTTATTAATTAATCTTAAATATTCGTTGTCTGAATTAAAAACTCCATCGCTTTCAGAATGAAAGGACATTTTAATAGGTATACCAACCTTTAATCCAAACTCACGATAGTCTTCTTTTTTCATTACGCGTTCTTTGTTAAGCCCTAACATTCTAAAGGCCAATGAGTGTAGGGTTCTAAAATAAATTAAATCTTGAGTCTGATCTAAATTAAACTTCACCGCCGCACGACTAGCTGCTTCGTGTGCAGCCTTGCGAGTAAAAGAAAAATAACCAATGCGCTTTGGATCAACTCCGGCTTTCATAAACTGATCCACTAAATTTAATAGTGTAGTAGTTTTACCGGTACCTGGTGGCCCTAAGATAATGGTTTTCATTAAAACGGTGATTCCTGATATGTTACGCGACTAACTTCTGCACCGCTATCCTTTAAAGCTTTTATTTTAACAAGATGTGGTGTCTGTCCTTGTAGTTTCATTCGGACCTCATCTACATAAATATCTTTTAGTTGTCTAATTAAGTTACCTGTCTTTTGTAAATCGATGTCCCAATTGTTACGCTTAGCAAAAGCATAAAAATCTCTCATTCTAAAATAAGTAAACCCTTCATCAGTCCAAGCTATCTTGTTTAAGATATCTTCTTTAGTTCTAGCTTTAGATCTATGCACAGTAAAATCATACAATAAATTTTCTATTTGTACTTGAGGACTTAAAGATTCTAAAGCTTCAATCTCAACTAAACCTGCCATCAAAGGTTTTAAATATACTTCACGCCAGTCTTTAGCTTTTGGTATTGGTGTGATAATTTTTGCTTGCTTCATACAAACAACAGAAAATAAATTTGGGTTATGTAATTCCTCTGCAGTAAAAACAACTCTCTTACCTGCTACGTTCAAAAACCATTGTGGTGGATCAGAATTTATAACGGTAAGGGTGTCTAGTTCCGGCATTTGCTCTTCTTCAAAACCAACACCAAACTTTTTAGTTCTACATTTTGCAGCGTTACATACACCACAAATTGGTTGGTCTTTACATCTATACTTATCGTAACCACGCTTACCAATAGAACCAAGTAATTGTTTTACTTCTTGAAAACCTAAAGGCGGATCCATATGAGTCTGGTTATCTTCCATAACTTTATCTTCCCAGATATCAGGATCAGCTTGCTTTCTGTAAATAGCAATGTTAAATAAACCGTTGTTTCTTGAACCATCACCAAAACCATCTGCAGCTAATTTATTTAAACAAGGTGGACCATCTTTAAAAGCCTCTTCTACTTTAACAGCTTTATCTTTTTGAATAACTATTTCTCGTACTTGTTTTTCTGTCAAAGAAATTTTTTCATAATAATTGTAAAAATCTTCTAGCTTGATAGCTACACCCGATTCATCCATAGCATAACGTAAACCACGTGTACCGTTGTGATAAGGTAAATTTAAAAAGTTACCCGTGTCGCCACGCTCTACTAATATCTCTGTTTGTTTAGGAAATATCTCACTACCTCCAAAACCTAACGCTTCAGACATAGCCTTTAACTTTCCTTGCATTAAAACAGCAGGGATAAAATCTTTTGTAAATAAAAATAAATGTGCTCCACCAGATTTTGATCTAAAGGTTACTAATGGAAAGTTTTGTAATTTAATTGATTCGATTATTTTTTTATGGTCTAAAGCAGAATACTCATCTACATCTATACAACCCCATTTGCACAGATTTTTTTCATTAATAGGAATTACACCAAGCGCTGGGTCCTTACCATCTAAATGATCTTGCCACAACTTATCGGGGATAGGTTCTTTTTTAATAAATGCTTTACCAACCGCTTTACCTTTGTCGGTAGTTTCACCTGTTAATATTAATTGACCGTAGGCACTTTTGTTACCTTCAAAAATCTTTTTAAAATTGTCCATATAACTTATAATATTCTTTCTGATACTTTCTATTTTTCTCTTTATTCTTTTCTCGGTATGCTTCAGCATACCCTGATTCTTTTAACTTTCTCTTTTTATATTCTATCCCTTCGGGGCTGTCCATAAATAATTTTTTTTCTTCTTTTAATTTTTTATTTGTTTTTCTAAGTGCGTCTAAAGTTTTTTTTCTATAGTACCTAATTTGATATAATGAATCTCTTGATCTTATCATAGTTTTCTCCGTAGACCTAGCCTCGGGGGAAGCTAGGTCTACAACATAATTTAAAAGGGTACTGAACCCGAAGATTTAGTTTCTTCATCATTATGTTTATTTTTCACAGCACCGTCTCTAATCGATTCCGCAAAACTTTTAGCGGCCGCGTACAGATTTTTATCCTGTACTGGACCTACCTTAGAAATAGTCCAACCATACCAAGTTCCCTTGTCATTGGATTGTTCTACTGTCTTAAGGTTATACACGTGACTATATGAAGCCGGAGTAAACAAACCATTCTTTCCTTGTAGTTTGATACTGTTCATCATTGAGTTCCAATTACGACTAACTTTTAGTTGAGTCGATTTCATTTGAACTAATGCCGTCTGCATATCTTCCGTAAGCAGATAGTACGATGCAGTGTTCTCAAGATAATTACCGTTTGGTAATCTATCTTTGTATCCCGCATCTCTTGTAGTGTCATCAATGATACCACTGCTTACTGAATGTATATTAACCGGAGCAGATGTGCCCTGGCCTCTATCACTCCACTCAACATACTCTCGCTTGTAATAAGCTGGGATTATATTAAGTCCTTTTTCCCCATCATACGCCTGCTTAGTCACGGTATTAAATATCATACCTGCTTCGGCACCTTCAACATACTTTGCATCCCGTTTGTTTATCTCGGGCGATAGTTGTCCTAAGACCCTTAGGAATGGTAGTGCCATATCTTCAGCACTCATATTATCCAGACCAACATTAGAGTCTTCTTCAAACATACCTGCTAGAGCTATGCTTGTGTCTTCTTTTTTCTTGATTGCTTTTTCTTGTGTCATTTTTCGTTCTCCTTGTTTCACGATTTCCGGCTTATCTTGGTTTGATCTTTCACAAAAGTGTGAAAATAATCCGAGGGCATATCGAGGCCGGCCTCGATACGCTCTCTAAAGAGTGCTTTCAAAGTCATAGGTTCTACCTTCTGCTTCTGCGAAGGCTCAAAGCCTTCTTGCACTGCAAGTTCTAACAAATCGTTAGCCCTTGTATCCTCGCCCTTACCGAACTGAACAGCGACCTCATTTTTAATAAGATCACCTAGTCCGTTGTTACGAAGCCATTCATACGCTGATTCGACCGAGTCTTTTTTTACGGTACAGCTATAGGTTTTTTTAACCTCAACACCACTACCGTCAGCGAGTTTCAAAGATGCCAACCCTTGCTCTGCGAGCAAGTTAGGTATTATCTCTGAACTAATTTTGTCTGCTTTTTCTTTGTATTCTTTAACTTCCGCTTCAAGACTTTCAATTTTTTCTTGATGTGCTTGTAGCTCTTGGCAATACGAAGCCAATGTTTGTATGTCTGTTTTTTCTATCAGCTGTTGCTGGTCGTCTTCTAAATCGTCTAATGTTAAATTACTCATAATTCTTCTTTCTGATATAAGTCTATGTTTAGAGGATAGTATTTATACTCTTGTCTATCCCATTTCAAGAGATTAAATTGTCCATTCGTAGTATCACTTACTACTGCTGTGGATAACCCAATAATAGAAGGATCTCCCAAACATAAAATATAATCGTTTGGTTTAAAATCCTGTAAATTCTTTTTCATCTTACGCACAAAAGGACCTGCGCTATAAATAATATTGTCTTGTTTTGGTAAACAAATAACTAAGTAACCAAACTCGGATGCACTTAACACGTTTATATTAGGTGCAGGATGTTGTAATACATAAACAAAAGTTTCTTTAGGGTTCTCTACTTTAAATGCTAAAAAATCTGCTAGACTTCTAGGTTTATACAACTCAAATATTTTATTCTTCATTCTAAATCTTTCTTTAATTTTTATCTTGAATTTAATATAATTATGTTTATATATAAGTCAAGAAAGAATTTAAAAGAAAGTATAATTAATTATGATAGACCACTATAGATATAAAACTAAGCCCTACGACCACCAAAAACTAGCTTTAAAAAAATCTTGGGCAGCTAAAACATTTGCTTTGTTTATGGAGATGGGTACCGGTAAATCCAAGGTCCTCGTTGATAACATCGCTATGCTGTATGATCGAGGTGCTATTAAAGCTGCAGTAATCGTGGCCCCTAAAGGTGTGTACAAAAACTGGGACAGCATAGAGTTTCCCGTCCATTTACCGGACCACGTAGAACATACTAAAGTATTGTGGGAAGCCAACATTACTAAGAAAAAACAATTTGAGTTAGATAGTTTATTTAATGGTAAAGAAGACCTTAAGATATTGATAATTAACGTAGAAGCATTTTCTACAAAGAAAGGTCTGGACTTTGCTAGAAGTTTCCTTAACATATTCTTAGGGAAAGCCTTATTGGGAATTGACGAATCAACGACAATCAAGAATCCGACAGCTAAACGTACAAAAAATATTTTACAAATAGGGAATCTAGCGTCGTATCGAAGAATCTTAACTGGCTCCCCCGTTACCAAATCTCCCCTTGACCTTTTCAGTCAGTGTGAGTTTCTAGATCCATATCATTTAGAACATCAATCTTATTACAGTTTCCGTGCACGTTACGCAAATATGGTCAAGAGAAATTTTGGCGGTCGTTCAGTACAATTAGTTACGAGCTATAGACGTTTAGGTGAACTAGGTGATAAACTGGATAGTTTTTCTTATAGAGTTTTAAAAGAAGATTGTTTAGATTTACCTCCAAAAATATTTACTAAACGTATCGTCGAGTTAACTAAAGAACAACAAGATGTTTATGCACAAATGAAACAAATGGCTATGGCTTTTACTGAAGAAGGTAAAATTATGTCAACAGTAAATGTAATGACACAGCTAATGCGTCTACATCAAGTTACCTGTGGTCACTTCAAAGCTGATGATGGTACGGTTACACATTTAAAAAACAATCGTATTCAAGCATTAATGGATTGCATAGAAGAAACAGAAGGTAAGGTGATTATATGGGCAAATTATAGAGAAGACCTCAAATTTATAGTAACTGAGTTAAAAAAAGCTTACGGAGAAGCCTCTACAGTAGAATATCACGGCGGGGTGGACCCTACCCTCCGTCAAGAAGGAATTACTCGATTTCAAGACGTTAAGGGCCCTGCACGCTTCTTTGTCGGAAATGCTCAAACCGGTGGGTACGGAATCACCCTTACTGCTGCCAACACCGTAATTTACTATTCTAACAACTATGATTTAGAAAAAAGACTACAATCAGAAGATCGGGCCCATCGTATCGGCCAGACTGGCAGTGTATTGTACATAGACTTAATAGCAGAAAAGACTATAGATGAGAAAATAGTTAAAGCACTTAGAACAAAGGTAAACATTGCTAATGAAATTATGGGCGAAGATCTTAAAGATTGGATCTAAAGTAGAAGCGGGGAATAATTTACTCGGTCTGCTATTCGTTCTGCTGTCAATATTTGTTTTCTTGAATTTTCCTTCGTACTAGAACAATGTATCCAACCTGAGTTTGGATCTACGCCATCATAGAACTCTAATATCAATTGATCAAAATCACAATGATCCGCGATCCACGTTGCAAGCTCCTTGTTATCTACAGAATGTATTTCAAAGTCTGCAGCCTCACCCCGGGCGTGTTGTGAGTTAACCGAAGAACCAATAGCCTCGCACAACGTAGGGCTGCGATAGCCTGAGGATATCATAACCGGCTTACCAAAATGCTCGCGCACTGGTTGCAGGATAGTTTTCGCTAGGTGAATAAGATTTTCCACGTGTTCGCTAACCGGTACATTATGTATACCTTTGCGGGTCGCGGTCTGTGATTTAGTTAGCTCAGCTAATGTAAAATTGTTTGATAGATTCATTAGAAACCTCTAAAAGCGCTTTGAATGCCACTAGCATTATTATAGTTTGTATTCATACCATCATTTTCGAGTTGTCCTGGTTGCATATTA
>Ga0308011_10000557_pt1 | contig 19674 bp, 27 predicted proteins | sample Neamet177_FD_203144 | JGI IMG/M metagenome (GOLD analysis project Ga0308011, IMG submission 203144) | Marine microbial communities from water near the shore, Antarctic Ocean - #177 | ecosystem: Environmental > Aquatic > Marine > Unclassified | place: Southern Ocean | collected 2014-07-25 | reverse complement strand
AGTAGTCTGAGTTTGCCATCCCATAGTTTGTTACGGAATTGAGGCATGAACTTATAGCCAGGGACAAAGAATGTAAAGTACTCTGCTAGTTCCTGTATGATTCCTTTATCTTCAGAGTCTACATATAGATAGGCAGCATCTTTACTTTGTAGGGTTATTTCTTCCAATGGCCTCTGCTGCAAGATGCGTAGCATATTCTAATACTGTCATCCCATCCTTATATGTAATTACGGGTGGACATTTACTTAAAGCTAATGTCGTCTCCTCGATTAACTTCTCAAACTTCTGCTTCTCAGCACAAGGTACGCGTAACGAATTATTAATATTAGTATAGTTAACTAGTAATAATTCTAAAGTTGCCTTACTAAACTCCTGCTTCAAATGATCTCCATTTTATAATGTTACCAATGTTCTGATGTCTCCATCGTATAGTACCCATAATCTCTTCTAGGGTTTCTAATAGAATCTTTTGTATTTCCATTAATGCTTGTGTTCTTTGTATGTCTGTATCAGCATCATAATAATAATTCATATCACCTTTAAGTGGTTTATTCAATCCTTTGAATGGATCGTACTCCCATTTAAATGCATCTATCTGTTCTTTAGTTAACTTACCATTATAATAAAGCCATTTATCTTTAAGTAATGTTTTATACTCAAGCTCTATTCTCTTCTTACTCATCTTAGCAACGGTGGTTAGTTCTAGATATTTACTATGTATACGTGCCATACGTATTGTAGTCTCATCCAATTTTAGATCATCGATAATGCTATCGACTTTCCACATTTCAAGTACTTGTTCTATATTCATAATGTATTTATATTTATATCCGTATTAAAATCATGTATCCAAGGGAACACCTTTTTAGAATCACAACCCCTTCGTCCATCTATTGCGATCAAATCTTCTTTTAGTTTGTTTATTAGACTGTAGTTAACAGGTGTATTATCTAATGCCTTCTCATATCCTTCGAAGATTTCAACATCAGCCTTTAGCACTTCATATAATCTCTTGAAGTCTTCTTTAAAAAATCCTTTGGGTAATATATCAGGTGCCATATGATATGGCCATACTACGAAGTTAGCTGATATATATGTATAAGAATAATTATTAAGTAACTCTACTAATTCAGGCATTTGCTTTATTGATAGAGCATTCATTGTAATATGTATTTCAGGTGTACAAAAATCATATTGTTTTAATGTTTCATAATTTCTTAGCCACTCATTCATTTTACCACCCCATCTAATGTATTCATATGAGTCTCCCCATGAATCAATAGAACATACGATACGTACTTTGCCTAAATGATTTATAGCTTCTAGTAATTTTAATCTCTCTAATATCTCAACTAATTTTTTAGTACGAACTTTTAGATTAGTGAATATAGTAAATTCACAATTAGGCATTGGGTGATCGTCAAAGAAATCTAAATTTTGTTCTAGCTCTGGTTGGTAGAAAGGTTCTCCACCAAGTATATTATATTTAACTAACCCTTGATGATTGTCTTCCATCCATTCCCAAAACTCTGCTTGTATTCTTTTATAATTATTTTTATCAGCTAGAAAATCTCTGGCATAGTCTTTGATACTAGTTCGCATGCCAAATTTCTTATGTTCACTTTCCCACTTGGAACTATATTCAGGTCCGCAATATACACATGCTTGATTACATAAATTACTAAAATATACTTCTAGCATTGTACAAGAATCTGTACTAAACTCCCTGAGCTGCTTACTAGCATTCGCTTGAAGTCTATCAGAAATTCCACCAGCATCTTCTATCTTATGACAGTATTGACAACCATTTTCAGGCCATACACCAGCTAACATTTCCTTTCGAGTTTTTACTTTAATAGGTGTATTATGAAAATCTTTAAAGTCTGTAATTTGATCATTATCAGTACGGTGACAACCATTAGTTGTACCTTCGTTTAAACGTATGGTACTCCATCCAAATTTTAAGGAGCAGGTAGGATCTTTTAAACCTGTGTGTTTATTCCAATTACTATTCATAATATATTATATCATAGTTTAGTTCAATTGTACATAGCGGGAATTAAATAAATTCGTAATAACTATACGAAAAAGTGGCAACTGCAGTAAGATATTCTACATCAGTTGTTGTGATATCAAATGGTAACGATGAAAGACTTGTCGGGTAAGCATCGATAAAATTGATTTGTTTAGTTACGTTATTAGCAGAGTTCATTACAGTGAGGGTTAGATCTCTCACGTGGTTATTACCAATGAGTGCTTGTTGATGATTTGTCTCTACACCTAACTTCATCCAATCAAAGATCTCTTTATAATTTAAAAGATCCTCATCGATTAGATAACTTAATTCTAATTGACCAAATACTATTTTATCTGCAGCCATTTGAACATTCAGTGATTGGTATGGTACAGGTGCACCTTCAGCTGAAATATCTGGGATCATCATAGTCTGTACCGTGAATTGGGCACCAGAATATGTCTGGCTATCTAGAGTCATTACGAATGATGATGGATTAAGAAAGTTTGGCATACTTATATTTATACGTAAAAAAACCCCCAATGAAGGGGGTTTAGTTGTATATCTAAAAAATTACAGGCCGATGACCTTACGTTTTCTGTAGTATACGTTGTTTCCATTACCTGCAGCAACGAAAGGATTATCAGCAACACCATAACGTGTTTTGAAACCAATTTTCGGTTGAAAATCGTTTTCGCCGATAGTCTTCATCATGCTTAATGGAACGTATGGACAATAGAACATTCCAGCGTCATAAGGGTTTGAACCTTTATAACCAATTGTGAAGTAATCTACTGAAGCATAAGGATCAATATAAACTTTCATTGAACCATATACAGTACCAGCGAACAATGAACCTGAAACATCAGAAGTCAAAGTTTGTGGACCACCAAGACCCATGCCAGTATCCATAGCACCTGCAGCGTTTAACGCAGCAGCAACACCATGAGAAACGATCATCCAGTTACCTTTTCCACGTCTTGTAGATACAGCAATTTGGTTAGCTTCGTGTTCCATGTTTTGTACTAAGCTTTTCGCTTTCTCAGCAAACCATCTGCCATCAGTATCAGCGGCAGCAGCGAAGTTGAATACTCCAGCAGCAGCACCACGAGTTGATGTTACAGAGTTAATGTTTACTAAACGGATAATCTCACGATTCATTTCAGCTAAAATTTCAGTTGAAAGGATATTCGCAAGTTCTGTTTCAGCAGAAAGACCATGAACAGCTTTAAGGTCTTGCGCTAACTCAGTAGTGTATTCAGCTTTAAGAGCACGAGACTTTGCAGTCACAGTAGTCTTATCGATTGAAAACGCCATTTGAGGAATAGCAGCACCAGTGTTACCTTGTGCTTCAGCAGTTGCCGTAGCGTTACCAGAACCAGGCTGATATTCCGCAACAGTATCGTTGTCTTGATCAGCACCTGCACCAGCACCATCGTCACCTGAGAAAGGGTCGTTGTTGTCTGCATCAGCAGTACCAGTATCGCCAGAAGCAGCACCAGAGAAGCCAGTATCAGCTTCATTAAATAATGCTTCAGTACCTGCTTGAGTTGAATAACGAGATTTCATTGCAAAGATAAGACCAGTAGGTCCAGTCATTGGCTGTACGCCAACTAGATCGAATGCAAGAAGGTTAGGTGTAGCACGTCTTACCAAAGAGATAAGTACTGGATCCCAGTTGTCTACACTTGAGCCTGTAGCGTTAGCAGCAGTTTCAGTCAAAGACCTCTCTTCCGCAAAAGCTTTTTCTTGGTTTTCAAGAACAACCGCAGTTACTCTGCGTTTGTGCTGATCAGTAATACTGCCAGCTTCTTGAGAATCAAGTACAGGAGCCCATTTTTCCTGTAGTATTGTTTGATTAATTTCCATTTTTAATTCTCCTAAATATGGATTTATTTACGCGAAAGTGCGCTCAAGTATTTCTGCATTTGATCAGATACTACTTGTGTTTCTTGTGTGTCCTCAGTAATTGCATCTACTTCCGTAGTTGCCGTTACAGTGGCATCTTTGTTAAGGTAAGATTCCTTAATTGTTGCTACTTTTTTAGCGAAATCTTTATTAGAATCAGACTCTATGCCTTCAACTAACTCAGATAATTTTGCTACTTCAGTTGCAGCTAAACCAGTACATGCTTCACTAACTATTTCTTTTCTTTCGAAAGCTTTAACTTTCTCAGATAAATCCATAGCGTTTGCAGTCGCATCATTTAACTGTGCCTTCGCATCTTTTGCTTCTTCAGACAGAGTATCTAAGATATCTCCAGCGTCTGCAGGAACGTTGATGTGATGTTCAGCAAATAACTGACCTAGTGAATCAATAAATGACTCAGTGATTTCTGATTTCAAAGAATGCTCAATAGCAACTTCGTTATCAGTCATCCAATTTTCAACAACATACGTTAAGTATCCGTCTACTTTGTCAACTAAATCTTCTTTTATAGCTTCAACTTCACCAGCTAGATCAGAAGTATATCTCTCTTCTAATTTTGCTGTTTCAGCATTGACTTTTGATGTTAGTGCTGCTTCAAAAATAGTAGATGCTTTTTCCTTAAAGCCTTCAGATAATGTATCTTCGTCTTTAACTAGAGCGTCAAGGTCTTCTTTAAATTTACCTTTCTTCTCAATAACATCACCTTCAGAACCATCGTCAGCAGTTTGTTTCTTTTTGCTGAGTTTGCTTGCTTTAGGATCTTTAGCTTCTTTATCCTTAGCTACACCTTTCGGTTCGTCATCAGGACTTACTACTTCTTTCTTAACAGTTTTACTTTCTTTCTTAGAAGATTTTTTAGTTTCTTCCATGTCACCTTCATCTTCGTCACCTTCTTCGTCCTCTTCTTCTTCATCGTCTTCCACTTTAGCTTTCGCTTTAGCTTTTTCCGCTGCTTCAAAGATCGCGTCAAGGCCTTCTTTAGACATTTCTGCCAAAGAAGCTTGTATTGCTGATACTGTACGAGCTGCTGTTAGAGGTGCATCAGGTATTTCTACCGCTGCTTCTACTTGCGTATCCTCAACAATAACCTCATCAACAGTTGTGTCAACAACATCGTCTTTTAATTCAGACATTATTTTCTCCCATGAGAGTTATAGTTTAGAGAGGAAATGCCCAAAACCTGCAGTTTGTTTCTCTTCCGAGAACTTCACCTTAGACTCTTTCACTTCTGTCTCACCTTTTTCAATAGTCTTTATATAATGACCAGGTCTATCTTCTTCGTACGAAACACCTTCCATAATGCCATTTACAAATGCATTAGGAGCTGATGGATCTTGTACGATATCAATAGTGTTGAGAAGAAAATCTTCACCAACATAGTTAACCCCGTCTCTCATATTAAGACTTCCCATACCACGACTAGACACTCCAAGTTGAACACCACCTTCAACCAAACCTTTTACGATCTGACCCATAGGCGTATCCAAAATTAGCGCTTTTCCCATCACGTTGTTACCATCCCATTTAAGTTCGGTAATTCTGTGCGAAACTTTATCCAAATTAATGGAAGGGCCTTCAGGGTGATTCAACTCACCAACTGCTCGACCTGTTATTACTTGTTCGTTTACAAATCTGTCAACGGCAGAAGTAAGAACTTCTCTAGTATATATACGACCGTTTTTATTCTTGTTCTCAGCTTGCATGAAAACACCTTCTAAGAAAGTATTCTTCTTGCCACCCTTAGCTTCTTCTATAGAGTAGCTAAGTTGATTCTGAGTATATTCTGTGATTAGCTTCATTTAAGCTCCCATTAATTTGATGAATTCTCCAACTGCTTTTTCAGCACTAGCTAGATCTTTATACTTGTCAAGCTTTACGCCATCAATATATAGATTAAACTTGCTGGTAATAACCGCAGTTACGTTTTTCTTCTTTCCAAGTTTGGTTATTTCCTTGGTTACCTTTTCACCTTTGGGTAGCTTTAGTTTAGCTTCTATTACTTCATTAAATGATTCTTTAAACGTTAGCATCTGTTGTTGTTTCCCCTTCTGGTGTTACCACCTCAGGTTCTACCTCAGCTGGAGTATCATTAGATGCTCCATACATCTTGGAAGCAACTTCTTGTTTATGTGAATCTAATGCACTTAATATTTTATCTTGCATAATACTATTAAAAGTATTGTTGCTTTTCTGTGCATCACCCTGTTTTATATTGTCAATTAGTGTTCTTGTTGTCATAATCTCTTTGTATAGTATTTATAAAAATGTTTATTTCCAGTAAACTTTATGTATTACAGAGCTGAATTAGCCAGATCTGGATTGATATCGTCATCATCCATAGGATCGTCTTTATTATCCTTAGCTATCTGTTTAATCATCTCATCATCCAATTTCAGAATATTTCTACGTACCCAGTCTTTAGACCAGAACGAACCGATATATTCATCCATCATTTGCAATGTCTCTATACGTTCCTTAAGGATTTCTGCATCTTTAAGTTCAGCATAGTAGTTATCTCTTGAGTACTCAACAACGATTTCTTCACGGATGTTTACCCAGTCGCTTGGCACTATGATCTTTTTAAGGATCAATTGTCTCTTAAGCGCTTCATAGAATAATGTTGAGAACTTACCACGGCAACGATCTATAAACTTTTGAAATTTAAGTTCGTCACGAGTGATTTCGGAAGAGCGACCTACTGAGAATGCATCTGATTCTTGTAGTCTGCTCATAGGGATATTTAAAGCCCTGTATAATTTGTTTTGAAAGTATTGTATATCTTCAATCTCACCAAGGTTTTGTCCACCAGGAAGAGTAGTAATCTCAGTACCACGACCACCTTCTCTACGTGGTAACCAGAAGTCTTCCATAACATTACGATGGATCTTCTCATCTTTTAGATTACCTGTGGTAGGATCATATACAACCTTATTACGATATTTATTCATCGTGTTATTAAGGTATTCCTCAGCCTTACCCTTAGGAAGATTACCTACATCAATATAAAATATTCGACGTTCAGGTGCTCTTGATATACGATAGATGACTAGTGAGTCTTCCATCATACTTAATTGGTTTAAAGGTTTAAGTGCTTTGTTTAGATAGCCTATAACCTTATTGCGTTCGTCATTTAATAGACCTGAGTTAACTTGAATGATAGCATCAGGATTAATACGTAAGCCTTCAGAGTTATTCATTAACACTTCATCTTGGTACAAGTAATACTCAGCACCTTCTTTTTGAAGCTCGGCTCCAGTCTTAGGATCTTTAATCTTTTCTATTTCTTTGATCTTACGAATCTTTGTAGGATCTATTTGTCTTAGCTCTAATATTCCTGCATCAGGTTTAGAATCATTGATAACAACATGATAGAATAAACGTCCATCAACATACCAACGTCTAAACGTATCGTATGCTGTTGCAGAGAAGTTAGTTAAGTTAAGAATTCTATCGAACTCTTCCATGATTAGATCTTTAACATTATCTTTCTGATCTAAGTTATCTAAGTTTAGTTTAACAATAACACCATTCTCATCTGTAATTGCTTCATTACAAATATCTTCAATCGCCATATCCACTTCTGGATACTGCGATATAGAACGATACTTCATTATTAATTGTTTATCTGATTCGAATTTATCTCCACTAAGGTCCATGTACTGACCAAAGTGTCCACCCGTTGGATTAATCTCGTATGCTCCATCCTCATTATCTGAGGCGAATGATACTGGTTTCTTATTTGTCTCTATTGATTTTCTTTTAAACTCAAAACCAAATAGTGATCTGCTGTTTACATCTGCCATATTTTCCTTTATTCCTAATTCACTCTTTCTTAAATATATTTATAACACTTAAGAAAGAGTGCCTTTCGGCACCCTTAAGTATATCGATGATTTACGTTGTAGTATCAGATTCCCAATATTGAACTTGTAGTTCAACAGTGAATTCTTCAATAACATTTTCTGATTCGTACGAAAGTTCAATCGCACCCAATGATGTTGGAAAACAACCTCTGATATCGTATTTTTTAATACTAGTACCAGCTTTATCAAGTTGTTCAACGACCATGTCAGCCATATAAGTATCTGGCTTGATTATACCAGTATTATTATTATGTCCATTAATCATGTTCATCCAATCTTCATATGCATTACGCACATCAAAGTCATTATCATTAATGACCGTGATCGTCCATGGTTCAAATGTTCTATCACCAGCTACCTGTAACGTACGACCCCTAAATGGAACTGGAATAGGAGCAATAGTACTTGCTGGCAACGATGCCATTTTTGTCATGTAAGATGCCTTCGTTGAGTTTGGCTTTATAATTAAACCAGGGAAGTTCTGTGTGACCTGGAATAAATTAGGTCTAGCACCACCACCGATTAATTGGCCCTTCATATCATCTACGCCTAAAATAGCCATTAGTTACCTCCTGCGATTTCAGAAAACTCTACGCCAGTTCGAGTGGCAATAAAGTTAAGTGTTATATAGTTAATAGATCTAGCAGGTTTGACATAAATATCAGCAACAAACTTATTAGTATCAATAATTGCTCCTGTGTTATTAGTGCCATCACAAACTACTTTAAAGTCCGTAATACCTCTACGACCCTTAACGTCTCTTAAAAATGGTTCAACCATGTTTCTAAATTGAGCCCTTGTAAATTCATCATTAAATTCGAATAATGATGCTTTAGATGCTGTACTTACAGCCTTCTCTAACACGATAAACAATCTACGAACGTTAATTCTATCGAACGCTGAAGGTTTACTTTGTAGAGTTTTGTCACCAAATAACACTGTACCCGAACCAGGGAAAGTTACAATAGGGTTTACACCTGTCTTGTATAAAGCATCTCTCGCTGCTTGGTTAGGATTCCATGCTAGTTTAGTAACGTTACGAACATTACCACGTGTAAAACCAGCTGGTGAGAACCATGCATCAGCAACTAGATCAGCGTTAGCCGTTAGTCCTGCTGTAGATCCTGCCGCTGCAATCCAACGATATACATCATTGTATTTGTCATACACATATAGAGAACTTGAATCTGCAAAGCCATAAGACGTTGAAGTTGAAGCTGTTCTCCATGCTGCTACTGCTGTTTGAGCCGCCGCAGCTGTTACGTTTACTGTTGCCGCTCTCTCTGGAGAGATAAAGCCAACTGCATCTTTTCTTGCTGCACATAAAGCTGTAATATAATTACCTAGTGTCCTGTTATCAGCTGCACTCAATGAAGAGTTTGTCTGAAACATTAAGCTCATGTCCATTGTTTCGGCATCTGCAAAGTATCCAAGACCTAAAGTGGTCTCGCCTACAGTCAATACGTTATCATCAACACCGCCAGCTAAAGCGACAAAGAATGATGCGACATGAACGAATGCGTTCGATGTAGCTGATTGGCCAGCTTTTGTTAAAGCTGCTGCGTGATTACCGATATAGACCCATGATGATCCTGCATTGATTACATCTTTATAGTATAAAGAAGAACCATCAGTACCTTTAACATCACTTGCTTGTGATAAATAAGTCCATGTTTCAAGTACTGTACCAGCTGTACCTGTTATTGTTCCATTTGTGTCATAAACCCAAATGTGAATTTCATCATTAGAACCACCAACTGCGGCTGCTCCTGATGATGTTCCTGCTAAGCCTTCGACGTACAAAGCTTGCCATGCCGTAGGTGTTTGTGTTGCAGTAAGTACTGAAACTCCTACCGCATTACCTGTAATACCAGGGTAACGAGCTTGTGCCCAGTCTCCTGCTGCAGGTGATTGACCGTCAAAGACAGTCTTGTTTTGTGTTAAAATACCAGTACCAGACACTGTTGAATTTCTTGCGTCTGCTCCTGTAGCTCTGACAACTTTTAAAGAACTGCCATAACTTAAAAATTGGGCTGCGGACAGAACACTTTCAAACGTGTTCGCGTCGGGCTTTCCAAACGTTTCAATCAATTGTGTTTCCGATGATACAGTTACTACCTCATTAACAGTTCCCCAAGCGAACGCTCCCGCCATGGCTCCTGCTGTTGTAGATACTGACGGAACAACATTGGTCAAATCGATTTCTTTTACCTGTACTCCAGGCGAAACTAGATTAGCCATCTAAACTCCTTCATGTTATTAATAAGATTTTCATAATACGTTGTGATTCTCAATATACTTATTTATACTAATTAATATTTGTAAATTTCCCACCCTTTTCCAAATGGATGATCATCATCCTGTGGCGCTGGCATATTGCCTACCGGTATAACTTCGTCTTCTAATTGTTGTACTTTTGCTGCATATAACATATGTTTCATGTCTACATCTGTTGATTCTAGAAAGAATGGAGTAGATGTGAACCATCCAAACATAACTAAGTTCATCATAAGATCATCGTATGCATTATGATCTGCTTGGTAAGATGTTCCTTTGGCAATGAATGTACTCATTTCTCTTATGGTCTCTTCATCTTTCACTACTAATTTACCCTGTGCCATTATATCTCTTATGTTAGAACAGCCTATACGTTTAGTTTTCTTTGTCATGGTAACACCAATAGCATTAGCTTTAATCATAGACTCTACGAATACGTTCTCATATTCTAAATCATAGTATAAACCATTGCATACAACTTGACCCGCATCATTAGATTCAACTACTACATAGCATTCATTGTAATGCATGGCATACTTATATATTAAATCAGGGAACAATAATGGGCTAATCATATTATCTCTATATGTACACACTTGTACAAATGGATTTTGAGACACATCAATGATTGTAAATGTGGAATAGTCTTGACCTCTTCCTCTGGATACATCAACGAACATCTGATATACATGGCCTTCCTCTGGCTGATCAAATATTTTAACGTTGTTCATATATTCGACAGGATTAGTGGCTCTTAATGCTAATAATATATCAGCACTTATTAATGTATTACCTGTGCCATGGAATGAGTTGCCAAATTCCTGGTCAAACTGTAATTGAGATGTGTTCTCTATGGTCATAGCTTTCCATTTCTCATCTCTTCCAGGTACGTCCCACCAGTCTACTCGAGTGGATTTAAATTCGTTTGTTCCTTGCAATGCACCTTCATATAGTTTATGGTACATATTACCTATGCCATTCGCTGTAGATGTGATAATGATCTTAGATGTTTTACCAGATGATATAACCGGATAGGTTGATGTATAAAATTCTGTAGCGTTATCAACGAATGCGAACTCGTCAAGGTATACTAAGTTAAGTGACATACCACGAATAGAGCTTGAGGATGTGGCAGCAGCAATGATTCTTGAGTTATTAGAGAAGCCAATAGAACCTTTGTTTAGTGTTGTACACCCTGGTTGTAAAAAGAATGGTAGGTTCTCTAACATAAGAGTAATACGTGATAACATTTCCCTTGCAATAGCATTCTTATTTGCTAACACACCTACTACTTGTTCACCCTTGAATATCACATACCATAGAAGGTAAGCTACAACAGCGATGGATTTACCACTCTGACGACATGCCAGAACGATATTGAATCTATGTGCTTCGAATGATTTAAACATATCCTCTTGATACGGATATAGCTTAAAGGGTATTAAACCTTTATCTAAATGGATTACCTTACAATATTTCTTTGCAAAGTACTGAGGTGAATCTAAACATTTCTTATATTCAACTAGTTCTTTCTTAGTCCATGGATGGTCTACATCGGCACCCCTTACATTAGGATTACCTAGGTAGTTAGTTTCTCTACTCATTCTTTAAATAAATCTGGCTCCTGTTCAATTACTTCCTCATCACGTAGCATTTTTTGTAGTTCGGCTGTAGAGCCTATGAATACATTATTGTTGGTTGCTCCAGCGGTAAGTGCTGGAACTCCTTCATCTGATTTGTCCACTTCCTTTTTAGTCTTGTGGAGTTTTAGAATCTTTTCGCCTATCTCAGCGTTTTGTTTGATCAACTGACCAAGAACCTCGAATGCTCTTGGGTGTTCTGATTCGCGGGCAAGTTCTAACATAAGCTCTATCGCTTCGTCACCTTGTCCCGCTAAATCAAATAAGTCTCTTCTTACACGTTCGTAATCGTCATCGACTTTACTCGTGCCAGTCAATCCCTTCTGGTTCGTCGCCATGTTCATGGTCATCGTCATGTTCCTGTGGGTTTTCATAATCTGTATTCCATAAGTCTACTACTCCATACTGTGCACGGCTATCATCTTTATTACCGCCCATGTAAGGGATAGCAAGTTTTTCGTCTATTAGTACTTGGTTAGCATCTTTACCGTTAACCATAATCGTACCTAATACTCTTCCGAACTTTCCTTTTTTCATTTCAGCAGTGTGAAGAGTAAACTCTCCATCTGTTTCTGCCAATAATTCTATTAGCCTGTGCTTAGAAGCCATACCCCAAGATTTCTCTTGTAGGTTTCTTGTTCTACTCTCAGGTGTATCTATACCCATTAAACGGATGCGATCTCTCATGATCATGTTAAATCCTAAATGAATATCTGCATCAATGGTATCACCATCAACGACTCTTACTAATTGTGCTTTAAATTCATGTGCCATTGTATTCCCCTGTTATACGTCAGTATTAAAAAAGTCAATCGTTTCTGTGTAAGGAGCTGCCGATGTACCGTCTACTTTTTGTGTCTCAAACTTACTTGAAGTAGGATCAACACTATCTGAATAATCAACTTCAGTATGTAGAATTTGCTTGCCCTTACCTATTCCTCTATAATAACGAATACGAGTTGAGAACTGTAATGTATATACTATAGCCCTTCTCGTAACTAAATCACCTTCATAATCATCATTTAATGTAACACTCTCTAAAATAATCGGAGTGTCAGTTGTCAAATCCATTGCTGGAATATCTTTTACGGTTACTGTATATTCAGGTTGGAACATTGGCAGTATCTGTTCTAATATTTGTAGACCTTCATCTTGCGTTGCTGCAAGTATGTTTAATTCAAATCCAACTTTATATACAGCTGGCGAACCTAATTTATTTAATTGTAGTGAATCACCTACTATAGCTTTTGTATAATTCTTATGTTTAGATACACGTGCGTTAGCATCGTATTCCATAGATGATATTTCAAATGACATACGTGGTAATTTAATTGCTACCTTCGGATCACCGCCTTGCTCTGTTAAACGTGCAAGAACTTTAGATCGTGGTGCATAAGCAAGAGGTACTTTAATTTTACCTGTTATCTTACCTGAAACATATTTCATGACCTCTAGATCATTGAACAAAGATCCAAATACGGATACCATTCTACGTGTTGATTGATTATACCAATGATTCTCGAACATTATGGATCTCCAAACGGATTAGTTTCAGTGAAGTCTATAACATCATCACCTTCAAATTCGAATTCATCATTGTCAGCATATTCGTCTCTGTTGTATTCAGTCTTCGTTGTGCCTGTTAAGTCAAGAATAATCTTCCTTGATGCACCTGATGTTTGACCAACAAGTAAACGTGTTGCATGTGCTTCGAATTGTTTAAATGTTCCATCACCATTTGATGATTGATGTGGAGATACAAGTGTTACTGTATAATTTTCTGTATCAATTACTTCATATCCAGCAACCTTACCTATACAATTAATATAAGCACTAGAACCATCAGTACCACCGGTCCACTGATGTACGAACTCACCGATCTGGAAGTGGTTAGTATTGGCTGCTGCAAAGGTATTGTATGAATAAGCGTTAGCATACACTAATTCTACGTTATCTATTTCAGGCATACCAGTATCAAAGTTTTGACCGTTGTATTCAAACAACTCAGCGGTAAGGGTATACGTAGGAAGATCTTGTAATTGATAGAAAGGTTTCTTAGGTTCTACATACTTGATCTCAAACAATCTATCTGTCATTGTCATGTATATAAGATCACCTTCTGAAGGCAAACCAAGTTCTACATTACCTAATGATTCAGCAAGGTTCTGACCTACAACGTGATCCCAACGTTTCTTAGGTATTACAAATGTACCTTGGTCACGAATCTCTAAACCGAATTTACCTAATAGATTACCATCACCTTCAAATCCTTCGGTGTTTAATACAAAGCATTCTATTGGATAGGCATGACGATATTGATTTATTGTTTCATTGAGAAGAGCATCTTCAGCTAGTTGTTCGACGGGTATGTATACTACATCTTGACCAAACATTTTAATGCTTTCAAGTACTAGATCCTCATAAAGGTTCTGTTCAGTTCTTACAGCACCAGAAAAGTATACGCTTGTTGCCATTAATTATCCCATTATGAAGTTATCAGGAGACATCCATGTCAGCCTAACTTCTTCTTCTAATCGTTGAAGTTCCTCGATTGCATCATCAAACATTTGACGACCATTCATTGTTATACCACCTGGAAGTTGGAAGCCTTCAAACTTCATCATGTTTGCTCCCCATTGACGTTTGATTAATGCGGTAAGATATTTCTTTAAATATAAGTCATTAAAAACATCTGTGTATGTTGAAGGATCTATAATTGTATATACTTCCAATACAATGAACTCTCCAGCGATTAACTCACCAAATCCTTCATCCATATGAACTCTATTCATATGTCTACTAAAACGTATATGTTCTTCACTATTTAATCTGTGATCTATTAGTGACAGTTTTTGTTGTGCTGCTTCATATTCTTGAAGCTGTGCACCTAATCCTTGTAGCATGAATATATCATTCATACGCATATGATAACCCATGTCAAATAATGAACTACCTGCTGTAGCATTAATTTTTAACATACGGATAATAGATGTAATACCATCAGCAACTGTAATATAATTATTAGTTAAATCTGTTGCTGTGATTTCGTGTTTTAAATATTCACGAATTACACCGTCTGAATGAAATGTTTGATAGAACTGTAGTGCGTCATCAGTACGATCTTCTATCTGATCGTCATCGACATTGATTTCAATTACTGGTGCACCTAAGCTTCTTAAGCAGTAATCTTGTAATGTTGTTCTTGTATTAGGTACAGCCATATCAATTCCTTATCTATATACACTTATTTATATAATTACGACAACCCATTAGTGTAATTTAAAGAACTGTGCGATCCTCTCTTGAGTTTTATTGTCAGTAGCTTTAGTATGATGATTGTCTTCGTATATTTCTATTGCTGCTGTGATCATCTCTTGGCCACCTTTGGCTAACTGTACAAAGTTATAATCCTTTGAAGTCTTACTATGAAGATGAACAAATGCTAAAGCTAACATCTGATCATAAGTTAACAGCTCCATTTCTTCGCTATGCACATATGGCCCTTTGACAATGGCAGCAATACTACTATCACTATCCCTTACTTTAGTTTCTAAAGTATTATGCCAGTAGGGGTATTTCATTTTTGTACCACCAAAAATAGAGGTACTATTTTTATATCCTGGTGGTTGCCAATCTCTTCTTCCTAAAATACTTCTAGAATTAAATTTCTCTATATGATATCGATAACGAATCACAGCAGTTAATACACTAGGTTCTGTAAATTGCACATAGCCATGTGCTGTACTATTAGCATTTGTTGCATTAAATTTCCAATCAGATTCTAATCCAACTAACTCATCCATCATCCAAAGAACATTGGAAGCAAATGCATTATAGTCAAAGTTATTAATATCCGCAGCGGTTAAGCCATGAGTATATCCTGCACTACCTCTTTGGAATCTTAAGATTTCATCGTATACCATCATAGTAGCCTCGGTCATATATGACCCGGTAGTATGTGTTCCTAGGTTTGATTTAGCCGTATAGTCTGAACTAGTTGCTAGTGCGTGTGTTGTTGCAGCTGCTGGTATTGTAAGTAATGCGCTCATGATCAAGAGTCCCAGTATTATCTTTTCTTTAATGTAGGTTTATTCCTTCTTTGATTTACATCAGCAGGATTCATACCCATTTTCTCAGCATCACCATATTTTTTCATTGCTTTATCAAGAGATGCTTTCCTACGCTTTGCACGTTTCATTGCAGCAGGTCCCATTTCAGCAAAGGTATCACCCTCATCACATCCACCTTCGTGAACTTTACCACAGTTTTCACATAATGCAGCATCTTCAGGCACACAGTTATTTACTGGTTTACCGCCTTTACCTTTCTTCATGCCGGCTTTTTTATAACCATCCCAGCAATCCATCTCCCACAATCTAAAGTTTTGCATTAGTAACCGTATTTAGCCATTAAGTTTTCTTTATCATCTTTCTTTTTCTTAGACTTGCCAGTAGGATTCATATCAACAGAAGCACCTGTAGCGTTAGCAGCAGTCTCACCCATTATTCGGCTATTAGCACCTTTAATAATTTCGTCTATGTCACCATCGTACGCATAGTTAGCATCAATGTTATCCATTGCTTTCTTAGCATTACCTTTAGCAGCCTTAATCTTTAGAGCTTCACGTTTAGCTTTTGCTTCAGCTCTTCTCTTCATTGCTTCTTTAAAGCCAACCGTTCTACGATCAACACTAACAGATTCTTTAGCATGATACGCTGCATTCATTTTCTTAGATGCATGTAACTTTTTACCGTCTTTATCTTTATGTGCATTCATCTTACTATAAGTTTCATTAGCTGTCTTAAGCATAGCCATTACTTTCTTATCATTAGATAAACCTTTCCTAATTTTTTCAATCGCTGCTATAGCTGCTTCCATATCACCTGAATTCTTTGAAGCTATAGCTTGGGCTTTTTTTAAGTCCGCAGAGTTTGCCTCTCCTAAACTCTTACCGGTTGCTAATTCATCTTCATCAGGGTTAAGAGTTGTCTCTGGATCTAAATCATCAGGATCATCATATGTTTCTTTATAAACATATCTCTTATCACCAGCTTTAAATTTTTTATAGGCAGGAGAGTTAGTATCTTTATCAATTTTAGTCACCACCATCTTCTTAGATTCCATAAGCTCAGGATATAAATCTTCAATGTCTTCATCGTCCATATCATAGTCTTGAGATTGTAGGTAAGCTAAGATCTTTTGCTTATCACCTGAAAGCATAGCACCATCGCGATGAGGTTTAATAGTGACTTTATACTTTGACTTTGCATCTTTTACTTCTGCAGCATTTCCATCCCAATTAATATCAATCCCAACTTTACCTCTACCAGCTTTAAGCTTTGAGGCTTCTTTAACTTCCTCAGCTTTTTCATTATCTCCATCCCAGCCTTTATCGATAGCATCAAAGAAAGATTTTTTCTTATCGCCTTTAAGTTCTGATGGTGATGATACTCCAAATTTCTTTAGAAGTCCATTGAAGAATTTTTGATAGGCTTCTTTACCACCTGATGCTTCTCTAATTTGACTAAGTGTTTTCATATTATTCCTTGTTTTTGTCTCTATTAAAATGGTTATCCATCATTACTTGGATTCTTACTAACTCTATCATGATCTCATTATACCGTTCGGTAGATGCGATTCTGTATTCTGTATTTACTTTAACATCGTTGAGCATATTCTCTTGAGTGTTAGTTATCTCAGATGCCCACCATACTGCAGTCATTGACTGCGCAAACAGAGCAAGGAACATTGTTATACCACCGTTCCTTATCCAGTTTGGTAACCTTGCAGATCTTTCTCTCCAAGATGATAACTCTTCTTCCTGTCTTGTCAATGCGTTATGCATTCGTTCTAAACGTAATTCTATATCACGTAGTTGCTCATCCGCCATCATATCTCCGTGATATCTGTTAATGCTTTAATATATTTATACATATTATTTTTTCCAATTTTCTATATGTGGAATATACTCTGCCATGGCATGATCAGAGAAATTATCAACCTTAAGATGTTTAATTCCACCCCACATTCCTTTCATACGATCCACAAATCTATTCCATAATTTTAGTTTACCACTAGTATCAATGGTACCATCATGTCCAATGTACATATTAAAGCCATGATGTTTGTAACCCATGATCATTAATGGTACTCTTGTAACGATATCATTGTTGTTCTGCCACCTTATATGGTTTAACTTCAATGAATTGACATAGTCATGCCAACCAACACGAGGTGAACCATACGTGAATAAGCATACTGGATCTGGATAATCATAGTTGTGTGAGCATCTTGCTGCCATAATAGTAGCCATTGCAGCACCTAAGCTGTGACCACAGAACCATAAGTTCTTTGTAACCTTTTGTATATCAGGTTGTATCATTGGCCAAAGTTCATCAACCTCATTCTTAAATCCTCTATGGACTCTTGAAACAGTTTCTGACGGTACAGGAAATGCTTTTAGATCTGCTTTGAGATCATTAAACTCAGAAGGTTGTGTACCACGACAAGCTATAACAACATCAGTAGGAGATTCAAATCTATATGCTTGAGCTCCACCATTGTCATAGAATTTACACTTAGTAAAGCCGAGTTCCTTTACAACTTTTTTAACGGTTTTTGATTCACCGTATGCATCAGCTGCGAGCTTTGCAAATAACAAAGATCGTGCTGGAAGGTCCATGTGCCAAATACTCATTATACAGCCTCCCAATCCTTATAGGTTTTGTATATACCCCATGCTAATGCAGCGATAGCCACAATTTTAACCATTGATGTTGCGAATATTGCAATCATTGCAAAGCCTATTAATCCTAAATTACTTCCCATTATACTTTCTCCTTTGTTTTTGCAAAGAACTCCCCGCTCTTTACATTCTTTAATAACTCTTCCCATCCACCTTCTTTAGGATTCAATATTATTTGCATCCACCATTTAGGTGTCGGACTATTATAAACTACTGTATGTAACCAACCAGGCCCATTATGTAGAATAGGTATAACATAACCATCTTCATTCAGACGATATTTGTGTTCATATTGTAACTGCGTTTCCCATGTCCTTTCATATGGATTTATATACTGTAACTTGTAATCATCCGGATCATCAAGTACATTAAACGGAAATATTAAAACATATCCTGTATCTGTATGAGGAACAAAATCATACCCTGGTTCTTTCTTACATAAGCAAGCACGTACAGCTCCTGTTTGAAAATCTTCATTAGAGATCAATCCATCATATGCATTGTTTACATCTCCAGTCTCAAATAAGTCTGCATTTAAACCAGCAAAATCTTCTTGCCATCCATAACATTCAATTCCTGGAACCCACGGTCTTGGATCCTTTCTCGCTGCTATCAATTCTTTCTGCCGTTCTTTAGTAATAATACCAGCGAGCTCAGGTATTTCAATACAAAAATCAGTCTTAAACTCTTCGTTCATACCTATACCTTACTTTCTAAATCCTTTACTCGTACATCTAACTCTTGTAACTCTCTAGCTATCTTAGGGTGTACTTTCTTCCAAGCATCTGGATCCTGGTTTAACCAAGTCCATCCATACTTGTCTCTAAAATAATCTACTATCGAATCAATCTTCGCATAACCCCATAGGCCAACACGTGTGTCTTTGATATACATCAAGGTTGCTGCACCTAACATAGCTCCAGCAATACTTGTGTAAATCCATAGTGTATCTTCAAACATCATCTTCTCCTGTATTACCGGTAACAACACCATCTTGAAAGGTTTCAAACATCGTACCTAACTCATTCTGATATGTTTCTTTCATAAATTTATCGTTCTTAATAACTTCTTTAATATTCTCTGGGTCTGGATATGGCTGTGTTACAGCTGGTCCGTCTTCCATACTATATCTCCTTAAAAATAAACCTAGAATCTCCGTACTAGATCGTGATTAATTTTAGCTAACAATTGTTCTTCTGTTTCTAC
>Ga0308011_10000556_pt1 | contig 19746 bp, 14 predicted proteins | sample Neamet177_FD_203144 | JGI IMG/M metagenome (GOLD analysis project Ga0308011, IMG submission 203144) | Marine microbial communities from water near the shore, Antarctic Ocean - #177 | ecosystem: Environmental > Aquatic > Marine > Unclassified | place: Southern Ocean | collected 2014-07-25 | reverse complement strand
CGTCGAGTAATCGTTGCTAGCCAAGCTCTTGGATTTGAAGAGTTGGTAGCTGGTGCAACTGGTGCTGAGCCTGTTGTCAAGATTGACTACATAGCTTAATACTTAAAAGTATAGAAACGAGGGGGAGTATATTCTCCCCTAAGTTTTTACTAATGGACTTATAAATGGCAAATTTAATAACTTTAGATGATTATAAAACTTCCGAAAAGATCGAAAGTACAAAGGATGACACTCGTCTAAATTCTTTAATTGCTTCCGTGAGTCAATTAGTAAAAACTTACTGTAATAATACATTTGTAGACTACTACTCTTCCAATAAAACAGAAGTCTTTAGTATAGGAACAGCAGCTAGTTCAGTGCAGCTGTCAGAAAGCCCCGTTAATACTATTGTATCTGTAAAAGAACGTACAGGCATTAGCTCCTCTTATATTGCTTTAGCAGTTAATAGCGAGTACTACTTAGATACTGTAACAGATAGTATTTTCCGATCTAATGGTAGTACTGGATACAAAAACTTTCCTACTGGCCCAGGCTCAGTAGAAGTTGTTTATAAAGCAGGTTGGAGCACCTGTCCCGCAGACTTGAAACTAGCAATAATTGATTTAATTAACTATTATCATAAAGATGAGCATAAAGCTCGCCAGACTATGCAAGGAGCCAGTACTGCTAATAATAGCACTTCTAGTCAAAATGACAATGTAGGCTTTCCAGACCATATTAAAAGGGTTCTGGATTTGTATAAAAACTACTAATGGCTAAGAAAAGCTTAGATGATTTACTCGAAGAGATAATCACGCAGGTTAAAAAAACTTCCTCTGCATATAGGAATTTTACAAGTAATAAAAGAGTTCATGGTATTACTATAAAGGCTACAGATATTGCAAGTCAGGTCGAACAAGAATTTATGGCTTTATTACAAGTTGATAAACTAGAAGCAGATACAATAGCGTTTATAGCAAAAGAGTCAATTAAGTTTAGTAAGAAACTACATGAGGCCTTTAAGAACTTTGATATAAACAATACTAAGTGGACAGAAGTACAGGACCTTACCGACGATACAACAAACTTTACTTTTAATTTAGTACCTAAATCAGACAAAAAAGCGTCTAGCGTGTTCAATGCTTTTAAGAAAGTAAAACAAGCTGAGCAAAAAGACTTTAATGCTAATTTAGAGGCAAGATTAAGGATAGAAAACGCTGAGGTTGCTGATGATAGAAAGCCTCTGCCCGATGCACAAAAAGGCTTTTTAGATATAGGACATGAAGGAGGTTCTTCAATATCTGCTCAAAGACTAGCAGCAGTTACCGGTACTATAGGAAGGTTTGAAATATCCACGAAAGATGGAGGTAGTGCAGGTCGTAATTTAACTGCAGAAGTACAGAAAGCATTAGACTCCATGGAGTGGTCTATAGAAAAGTCCGAAGGAGACCCTAAGGATACTGTCTCTATTAAGATGGAAAGTAAAAAAATTAATAGAGACAATAAGACTGAAGTACTACAACTTAATAAAACTATAACTAAAATAATTGAAGATATGAAAGAAGACATTACACTAAGTGAGAGTTCTGATTCTTCCATAACTAGAAGGCAGAAAATAATATTAAAAGCTTTTTCTGATAAGTTAAGAGGAAAGAAGTCTGTTAAGTTAACAGGTTTTAAAGACACACTTGAGCCTTCTTATAAAGGAAAAAATAAGAAAAAACCTAATAAAGCCAAAGCATCTTTATCTTCTTTAGCTAGCGTAGGCAGTAAAAAAAGTAGGAGAAGAAAAGCCCCTAACAAAGGTGTTTCTAGTAGTCCTTTAGCTATGATAACAATGCTTAATAAAAAATTACCTGACACTGTAAGAAACAATATGGGTTCTCCAAGACTAGAAAATGTAACAGGTAGATTTGCAACAAGCGTAAGAGTTACTGATATAATGCAGACTCCTCAAGGCTTTCCAAGCATAGGCTATACTTATCAGAGAGATCCTTACCAAGTATTTGAAGATGGTAGTTCAGGGAGTTGGTCTAATGAGTACAGAGATCCAAGAAAATTAATTGATAAATCTATCCGAGAACTAGCTGCAACAGTAGCAACAGGAAGATTCTATACTAGGAGACAGTAATGAACGAAAGGCAGTATACTACAAGACGTTTGGGTATAGTAGACGCTCTTGTTGAACAGTTAAAAGATATTGATGGTTCTGGGCATTATTTAACTAATCTAGACCAAAATGTATCGCCTCGTCTTAAATTTTGGGACGAAGTTGAAGAGTTTCCGGCACTGCATTTAAATGCAGGATCTGAAACAAGGCAGTATCAAGGTGGAGGACATAAAGATAGATTTTTATCGTTAACCATTCGTTGCTACGTAAAAGAAGAAGATTCGGTAGCAGCTTTAGACGCCTTGTTAGAAGACGTAGAAACTGTAATAGAATATAATTCAAGACTCAAGTATAAAGATCGCAATAATGTTGATCAATATACACAACAGATCACAGTCATTAGTATTGATACAGATGAAGGTGTACTTGAACCACTAGGAGTAGGAGAAATGCTCGTAGAGGTTCGATATTAGAAAATACTGGCACGAACAAAAGTTCACGTCCATGTCTTTTCAAGATAACATAGGAGAATAACTATGGCAAATGATTTATTTTTTAGCAGAGACACCAAACTGGTTGTAAAGTGCGACTCAACCTTTTTTGAGATTCCAGTATTAGATGGTTTCTCTTTCTCTCAAGCAACAAACTCATCAGAGGTAACTCTGTCCGAGATGGAATCCACAGCGGGTGTATCGCGTCGAGGTCGTAAGATGTTCAACGACTCTATGGCACCAGCCGAATGGTCTTTCTCAACTTATGTACGACCCTTTTTATCCACGGTAGATGCTGTAACTGTTCCTACCGGACTTGGATGGGATGGTGATTCTGCCTCCGTTCACGCAGTAGAGGAAGTTCTCTGGGCAGCTCTAGTTGGAACTGCCGCATTTACGGAAGGTACAGCTTCTGCTGACGCTTCTTGGGCTGATAATATTACTTATAACACTACGGCTGATGCAAGTTTTGACACAACTACAACCGAAAGAATGAAAATTGATTTCTTAGGGTCTAACAAATCTTCGTTAAAGGAATTAGAAATTTTCTTTATTATGGGTTCAGGTACTTATAATGCAGGCACCCACCAAGTATATAAGCTATCTAAAGCAGTAGTTAACTCTGCAACAGTAGATTTTGATATTGATGGTATTGCTACTATTAACTGGTCAGGCTTTGCTTCAAACATTACTGATGAAGGTTCACAACCTACAGTAACTGTTGCGGAAGGCTTATCAGCTACTAATAACTTTATTCGAAACCGTTTGACTACTTTAGCGGTTAAGAACGCGGCTGGGTCTCCTTTCGCGGCTACCTATACTCTGACTCTGACAGGTGGTAGTGTTAGTTTTGAAAATAATATTACTTATCTAACTCCAGACACGATTGGTGAAGTAAATAGTCCTATTGGTCATGTAACTGGTACTCGTACTATTGGAGGTAACTTCACTTGTTACTTGTCTAACTCATCAGCTGGAAGCTCAGACTTGTTCGAAGACCTAGCCTCAGCTACTACTACGGTAACAAACGACTTTGACTTAACCTTCCATATTGGCGGCACTCCTCCAGCTTCTACAATAGCCCCCCATATGTCAATAAACCTGCCGAATTGTCACTTAGAAATTCCAGCGCATAGTATTGAGGATGTTATTTCTATTGAGACTACATTCAGTGCGTTACCTACAGATATTGCAGGTGCGGATGAAGCTGTTATTGTATATAAAGGTGTAGCAGCAGCGTAAAAAAAGTTCTTGACATGGGAGGTCTTTTGGACTATACTATGTAATAGAAAATCAGAGCAGGGATGAATTTTCATCCCTGTTTTGTTTCCACTAATAAATAATTAAAGGATAAAGTAATGACTGATACCCCCATTTCTCTAGCGAGTCTTATGACGCCTAGTAAAACTGTAACACTGGACTTTCCCGGCTATAATGATATGACAGTAGATCTCTGTTATTTAGCAAGAGAAGAGTTATTAAAATTAAGAAAAAAATGTGTTACTACTAAATTTAGTAAAAAAACTCGTCAACCTGAAGAAATTCTTGACGAAGATAAGTTTCTTATAGAATACTGTAAAGCAGTAATTAAAAACTGGTCTGGCCTTAAGTATCGATACTTAGAAGAGCTTCTTTTGGTAGATATCTCGGCATTAGACAGTGAGGACGTGCTTTTATACACTCAGGATAATGCTGAGTTACTCATGAAAAATTCAGGAGACTTTGATACCTGGGTTACGGAGACAGTCAGCGAACTAGAAAATTTTACTGGGAACAAATAGGGGAGATAAACTCCCTTCTTGAACGCTATGTAAAAGAATCTACCCAGATTGATGTGGATAAATATCTCTTGATCTGTGAACAGCTGGGTGAAGAACCAGACCCTGAAAAGATGCCGCTAGACCTTTCGGATTTTCCCGTTGAGGTCCAGACGGCATTTTTTATATTTGGGTTATTAGAAGATATATGGGATGGAATGTCTGGCAACTACTTTGGTAAGAAATGGGATACTTTAGAGTACTTTTTTAAGTTATATGAAGTAGAACAGCCAAAAACGATTTTATATATAATGAAATCATACGAAAGTATCATAGTTAATGCTAGAGCACAAAGCGCAGAAAAGAAAAGAAAAGCTGAAGAACGTAAATCGGCGGGCGGTGGAAAAAATTTCACCCATAATGTAAAAGGCTAATGGCAAAGAATAAAGTTGAAATTGATGTAATCATTGACGACAAGGGCACTACCGGAAAGGTGGGCTTGGGCGCCAAAGCCGCTGCTAAAGGTTTAGACGATACAGCTAAATCCTCTAAAGATGCACAAAAAGGCATAAAAGGGGTAGCTGGAACTGCCTCTGCAGGCGGTAAAAACTTTGCAGGAATGGCACGAGGTATGGACGGTGTCGTAGGAGCTTATGCAGCTTTTGCAGCTCAAATGTTTGCTCTTAGTGCTGCTTTTGGGTTTCTTAAAAGAGCTGGAGACTTAGCTGTTATGCAAGCGGGTCAAACAACGTATGCAAGTGCTACAGGTGTTGCAATGCGCACACTTACAAATGATATTATAGCAGCTACGGGTGCTCAAATAACCTTTAGGGATGCTGCTCAAGCAGTTGCTATTGGTACTGCAGCAGGTGTTACTACAGACCAATTAACAAGACTGGGTAAAGCCGCCAAAGATACTTCCGCAGTACTAGGCAGAGATGTAACAGACTCTTTCAATCGACTTATCAAAGGTGTAACAAAAGCAGAACCAGAATTACTAGACGAATTAGGTATTATTCTAAGGCTTGATACTGCCTCTAAAAATTATGCAGAGACACTAGGAAAAAGCGTAAAAGACTTGACTCAATTTGAGAAAAGCCAAGCAGTTGTAAACGAAGTACTCTCACAAAGTGAATCAAAGTATTCTAGAATACAAGACGTTATGGGGGGCTCACAAGCTAATCCTTTTGCTCAGCTTGGAAAAGCTTTTGATGATATAATAATGCTGATTCAAAACGGACTTCTTCCTGTTTTCGGATCTTTAGCAAAAGTACTTACAGATACCCCTATGTTAGCTATAGCAGGCTTTGGGCTGTTAGCTAAAGGTCCTTTAAAGGCTTTAGGGTTCAGCATGGATGGACTAGTAGTAAAGTCTGCTAAAAGTGCCGCCACTGCCAAACTACACTGGGAAGCTGAAAAACTAGGTGCTTTAGACGCAAAAAAAGCAGTTGAAATATATACTCTTGCTCTGCAAAAGCAAGCTTTAGCTGCAATGCAAAGTAAAGAAACACCTAATGTCGGTAAATCAGCGATTATGCAAAAAGTAGGGAAAGGAACTGCTTTAAGTAAAAAAGAAACGAGTCAACTTGCAAACTCTTTAACTCTTGCGAAGAAAAAAATAGGGGCAGATGGAAAGGTAATTTCAGGAATTTTCAAAGGGTTTACTAAAAAATCTCTTTTAGAATATGAAAGAATGGTAGCAGGATTAGGTGTCGCAAACAAAAAAATGTCTGTAGATGCTAAAGTTGCTACTAAAGGTGTTAGTTTCTATTTTGCATCTATGTCTGCTTTTGTTCAAGGAGCTGCCGCAAAGATGAGTGCAGCAATGATGACTATAATGAGCTGGGCTGGATGGATTTCTTTGGCTATAATGGCACTTATGATGCTCAAAGATGCATTTATTAAGCCAAAAGATCTTAGTGACACAGAAAAAGCTTTTGATGCATTAAGTGACAAAGTACAGTCCCTTAACCAAGACTATCTTAAGCTAGTCGAAGTTCAAAGAATTATGATAGAAAATCAAGACCAAATAGGTTTAGTTAGTATAGGAAGCGCTCTTGGAAATATTGCAGGTGCCGTAAATCAAACCGAATTTTCTAAAATGTTAAGTTTCATGGATGAGTATAACGCGAAGTTAAGACTTGTGCAAGAAACACAGGCTAGACAGGCCGCACTAGATAAAGCTTCTTCCGGCGCGACGGGGGGCGGAAGCGTCACGGTGCAAAGAACAACAGTAGAAGCAGAAGCTAGAACTTTTGTAGACAATGATAAGTTTAAAAAAGCTAATGCAGAATATAGAGTTTTCATAGATACTCAAATAACTCTAACTGAAGACCTAGAAAGATCTTATGGAAAATTTGAAGCATTTTCTGAATATGGAAGGGCTCTCAGGACTATTGGAACAGAAGGTCAAGTTTCAGAAAAAGTCTTGCAGCGATTAAAGGTAGCTACGATGGAATTAGGTACGGAATTCGCAAACTTAAGTAAGTTGCAAAAAGCTTCCATAACAGCAATGGCGGCACAAGTTACAACCTTTGCTCCTCAGACTGCTGATTTCCGAGCAATTAAAGATTTTCAAGCTGAACTTGATACTCTTTATAAAACGCAAGCAGCAGAAGGTAGGGGCAGGAAAGACGGCTGGGCTTCCGCTGGCTTTGGAATGGCACTGACCCAAACGGACACTAGAAACGACGCAGAAAAAGAGCAAGATGCTAGAGTATTGCAACTCGAGAAGGAGCTTGCCTTTGTTACACAAGTAGGAAAAGAAAGGCATAAGCAAAAAATGCAAGCAACGCAAGCGAATACTGCAATGGCCGCTGCTTTAGATGTGCAAGAAGTTACTGAACGAAAAATAAGCACCTTGAAAGCTACTGAATTAAGTAAGCTAGCTTTAATTGAAAAAGCAAATGTTGATCAACGAGCCTTTGACGACTTTAAAGCGAAGCATTTAGGTGAGGTTACTACTGAGATGACAAGAGAAGAAGAAATACGCACAGAAATACTAAAAAAGTACGGCATAGAGCTTAACACATTGCGAGAAAAAATACAATTAAGTCAAGAGCTTCAGACAGTAGAGAAAACGATTAATGAGTTAAAAGTAGATCAGAAAATACTATCACAACAGAAAAAGCAATTAATTTTTTATAAACAAAGTTTAGATATAATGAAAAGACAACACAAACTTAGAAAGGATATGATAGATCAAAATATTAAAGATTCTGTATCAGATCAGGAAGGTCCTGGAGGCGGTCTAATATATCGCGAGCGAATAGAAGCAGAGGCTAAAGCTCAGGCAGCTAGAGACGCTCTTAATGATCAATCAGCACAAGGCACCAGGGCCCTGATTGAGGAAGAGTTTGCCCAGAAAATAATGCTTCAAAGGTTTGCAAATTCCGAAAATATGATAAAATATAAGATAATGGATGCAGAACTAGAAGTACAAAGGATTAAAGCTAAAAATACCGCAGCTGATTTTAGGAGGATTGCATTAGAACAGAGTATTCTAGCTGGGGAGTCTATGCTTGATTCCGCCCCAGGTTACACAGGAACTATAGACACACCCTCATCTTTAGCTGCTAGAGCAGATTCTGAGGAAGCTGCTCGTCAAGCGGGTGTAACTGACGACAATGTTAGAGTCCTTGGAGTACTACGGACAAGCATAGCCAGTATATTGGACCTGGCACCTGAACAAGGAAAGGCTCTAATAAACCTTTTAGGCGAGGAGCAAGCAGCTAGAATTTTATCTGCCACGCAAGCAGTCACCGATCTTGAGGACGCCGCAGCGAAGCTACAACCTATGGAAGTACTCTTAAAAGACTTGGGTACAAGTTTTCACGATAATATGGCGGGTGCGTTTACGGCCATGGTTACGGGTGCTAAAAGTGCTAAAGATGCTTTTGCAGACATGGCAAAATCTATACTTAAAGACTTAGCGGCAATGATTGTAAAAATGATGATACTACAAATGTTTAAAGGTACAGCATTTGGTAACTTTCTCGGATTAGGAGGACGAAATGGTGGAGTATTTGAGCAAGGGAAAAAACTTTCAGGATATGCCACCGGAGGCGTAGCACGAGGGTCAACTTCAGGTTATCCTGTCATGATGCACGGAACCGAAGCAATCGTTCCTCTTCCTAACGGAAAGTCTATACCTGTAGAAATGTCAGGAAAAGGCGGCGGAAATAGCAGTTCAAATAACATTGTAGTCAACATATCTACAGATGGACAAAGCAGTAAGTCAGGAAGCACAGGCCCCGATATGGACAAACTAGGTGGAGCAGTAGCAGCAGCAGTACAAGTTGAATTACAAAATCAAAAACGATCGGGCGGAATACTTAACCCCTACGGAGCAGCATAATGACAATAGGTTTTATATATACAGGTACAACATACGCAACCCCTGATAGGAGTATGGCAAAAGCCAGCACCCCACGGGTACTTACTGCTAGTTTTGGGGACGGGTACGAGCAGCGTATTGCAGATGGAATTAATACTTTAAATGAAACTTATTCCTTAACTTTTGCAACTCGTTTAAAAGCTGACATTGACGATATAGTTGCATTTTTAGATGGTAAGAAAGGAGTTTCTAGTTTTGTTCTTACTCTACCTGACACAAACAATACTACACGCACAGGCGAAAGAGACGTCAAAGTAATAACAACAACTTATTCAACGACATACGCATATGATGACTTTTATAGTCTTTCAGTATCATTAAAAAGGGTTTTTGAGGCATGAGTAACGTAATTGCAACAGACGTACAAACACAAGAAATTGATTCGGGACTTGTCGAGTTATTCGAAGTAACATTGCCAAATGGAACTACCCTATACTTTCACCCAGGCATAGACTCTGACTTAACAGATGTACAGTTTCGGGATAAAACTGAGCCCGCTAATCCAGTAATTGCAGGTACTTTTATAGTTGGCACTATCTACAGTATAATAAATGCAGGCACTAACGCAGATCCTACTAACTATACATTAATTGGAGCAGCAAATAATACTGCAGGTACTACTTTTACTGCTACAGGTGTAGGGTCTGGAACAGGTCAGGCAACTCAGGTTAACCATACTATTCGTGATTATATTCCAATGCCTATGGTAATAGATGGTTTAGAGATACAAGCTGACGGAGCGTCTAGCAGACCAGCTTTTACCATTGCAAATATAGGTTCTTTATTTCAAACAGAGTTAGGTAATTTTAAAAATGATGATTTAATAGGCCAAAGAATTAAACGTCGTCAAACTTTAAGAAAATATTTAGTTGGAGGTGCTCAAGATGCCTCTCCTCCAATAGAGTTTTCTACTCAAGAGTATATAATTGATAGAGTAGCAGACGAGAATTCACTTTCTATTACATATGAAGTAGCTACCCCCTTTGACTTAGAAAACATACAGATACCTAGGCGTATTGTAGTAGGAAAGTATTGTAGCTGGAAATATCAAGGACACGCTTCCGGAAAGGGTGGGGGGTGTACGTGGAATACAGATGGAGCAGTAAATTACGATGGAGATGGGACTGTAAGAGCTCATAAAGCCTACTTTGACTTTGACGATAAACCTCTTGTACTTGCAGAAACTTTTGCAGATTATGTTGCAAGTACCGCCTATACAACAGTATCTTATGTTACTCATGCGGGTAAGTTTTGGGTCTGCACTGTTGCAGGAACAGGCAATACCCCCTCTATAACCTCTAGCTTTTGGAAAGAAGTTCGTAAATGGGCAGAGTGGTCTTCAGGAAGTTCTTATGCATTAGGTACTCTTGTTCGATATAATGGAGTAACAATATGGAAAGCTACGGCAGGAACGGTGCCAGCCGGACAAATACCTACAGGCACAAGCCCTTACTGGGTTAGAGAAGAAATATGTGGTAAAACACTACAATCTTGTAAAGCTCGATATGGGTTTAAACCTTCAGTATTAACAAGTGCAAATCAAAAGCCAGAAGGCTCAACGAATCTAGCTGCTCGTTTACCTTTTGGATCATTCCCTGGAACAATGAAATATTAAATATGAATCAATTAAAAGAAATAGAAGAACACTTTAAGACGTGGTATCCTCAAGAAGGCTGTGGAGTACTAGCAGTAGTTAAAGGTAAAACAACTTGGTTTCCTTGTGATAATGTAGCAGAAGGAGAAAATGACTTTATTATAGACTCAAAACAATACATTAATATTGGACATAGATCAGATATTATAGGTATAGTACATAGTCATCCTGACGGAACTACTGAGCCGAGTGAAAATGACATTAAGTACTGTAATGCAGTAGGAATACCTTACTATATATTTAGCTATCCTCAAATGGATATGAAAATATTACAGCCTATACGAATTAATAAGTCTCTTTACGGAAGAGAGTATGAGTTTGGTGTTAATGACTGTTTTGAAGCAGCAAGAGACTACTATATTTCAAACGGGCTAGACATACCTAGCCGCCCTCCTTTTGAAGATGATTGGTGGGAAAAAGATTTAGACTACTTTACTGACGAGTACATAGGTACTTGGGGCTTTGAGAAAGTAGAAGATAATATGCAAAAAGGTGACTTACTCATTTTTACAATTAATGCTTTAGTAGGTAATCATTGCGGAGTGTATTTAGGAGATGATATATTTTATCATCATGCCGAAAACAGAATATCCTGTAGGGAAAATATCTACCCTTTTTGGAAAAAGTATATAAGTGGGGTTTATCGTTATGCAACATAGTGTGTATTTACAAGGAGAATTGGGAGAAAGATTTGGCTCTAAATTTATTGTCAATACTAATGACTATGCGGATGTTTTTAAATGCATAAACGCAAATAGACCTGAGTTTTTACCTTATGTAAGAAAGTGCCATGAAGAAGATATAAATTTTATAGTTGAGACAGAAGATGGCACCATTGATCAAACAGATTTGATAGTCCCTATCTGTAAAGGAGATATAACTATATCCTTAGCACCTGCAGGCTCAAAAAGTGGTATAGCAAAAATACTTGCAGCTATTGCTATTATTGCTATTATTGCTATTAGTGGAGGCTTTGCAGGGCTTGGAACGGGGGTAGTAGGAGCCGCGGGACCTATGCAGGTTGGTTGGGCAGTAGGAGCAGCCGGAGGCTTAAGTACGGCAGGTAGTATGGTAGCCTTGCTCAGTATAAACTTAGCTCTAGCAGGTATGCAACAAATGATGGCACCTGATCCTGCTGTAGATAAGGATGCGCCGACTAATTATATTTTTAGTGGAGGAGCAAATACCTCAATAGAAGGTGACCCTATTCCTGTCCTTTATGGGGAACTCAGAGTCCCTGGCAGACCTATAGCTGTAGATATACGCCAAGGGGGAAACGGCTCTGGAGGCACTCAAACTATTCAAGACGCAATAAACAATGTAACTCCAGATGCTGCAGGTAACATTAACATAGTAGCACCCAAACAGCAGCCCTAATAGGAGCCCAATAAAATGATTAAAGGTTTACACTTCCCCAACTTCGACGCCGACTTTAGCTACTTAGCGAGAGATAGACAGACATTATCAGTAACAGATTTAATATCAGAAGGTCCTATTTACGGACTTGTTGATGGAGCTGCTTCCGTTTATCTAAACGACGATAGAGCTGTGCCTCTTTCAGAAGCGAGTAGTTATTATAGTCAAAGTGCAGCTTTGGCCGCTTTCACAAACGGTTCTACTTCTGTCACTATTAGTGGAGCAGGCGACAATCCTATTGTAGAATCAGAAGCTGGAATTAAGTACTTAATTGTACGAGCAGGATACGGAACTAAACAAGTAACTGCTACTGATGGATCTGCGGGTAATGATAACTATGCCGTTACTGCTACTCTTACTACTCAGAATACTGATAGCTTTTTTACTGCTGATATGGTCTCTTCGCCTGCTGATGTAGACACGCACGTTCCCGCAAGACTAGGTATAGTGACTCAAGCTGGTGGATTTGGTGACGGTGCTTTTGGGGAAGGTTGGATAATTAAACGAACCAGTGCTTCTGTAGCTGAGTTCGTTCCTGGTAATGCCTCTGGCCCTTCGGGACTATGGATTCCTGATGGTGTTTACTTTTTGGAAGTGGATAAAATAGTTAAAATTTCATCTGTTTCAGGACAAACTGTTACCTTAGCAGCGGCGTGGACAGGTGCTACAGGTAGTTTTAAGTTTGATGTTACGGGCGCTATTGTTACAAAAGTAGACCCCATAACACAGTCGCAGACAACCAACCACGAAGGTGTAACTACTCAGTTCAGGGTAGGCACTTTGGCACAAACCCCATTCAGCGGTCGAGGAGGAAACGGATCTACATCTATAAGTAACAGCCCTAGCGCTGGAGGCTCTTTGCAACAAAGTGATAACTATGGAGGTGACGACGCCGCTAAAGTCTTAGTAGGAAGCTCAGCCGCCGGATTCAACCTAACTGCTAGCCAGTTACAAGAAGTTGATGAAGCTCGTTTTACTATTGCGTATGCAAGTGGTCACTATGCAGTCAATGGTAATGGAGGGGATGATCCTACATTTACTCAATATAGAACACAGATAGCAATTAAAAAACCTGGAGAAAGCTCGTTTGAAAACTTTCAAGTACTAAAGCACCCTTTGACTCATAATAGTATGGATAAAAATGCTGCTAGTTATGTTGAAACAATAGATTTAACAATGTTTAGACCTTTTTCTGACTTTAAAATACAAGTTGAAAGAATAACGGACCATGAAGGTCCCGCTATTAAAGAGATAAGAGCAGACGGTACCGCTAGGACCTTCCATGATTGGACGCAAGTTACTGCGTCCGCTTTAACAAATACAACATGTGTTATTAAAGATATATTAACACACCCCTTTAGCGCAATAGCTAACGTAACTTTTGATACCAAAAAGTTTCAAAGCATACCTACACGCTCATACCATCTTAGAGGATTAAAAGTATCCGTTCCTTCAAACTATGTGACAAGAGAACAGACTAGCGACGGAGTTGCTAGCTATAATCGTAATATTACTAGCGGTGCTATTACTAGTTCTTATCAAGATTGGGATGGTGCTTTTGCATCTGAAAAAGTTTATACAAATAACCCTGCTTGGATATTTTACGATATACTTACAAATAATCGTTATGGATTAGGGGACTTTCTAAAAGATACTGATGTTGATAAATACGCTCTATACAGAATTTCAAGATATTGTGACGCACTCGTTGATGATGGAAAAGGTGGTTTAGAGCCTCGGTTTACTTCTAACTTATACTTTACTAAAGCGGCAGATGCTTATAAAGTACTTAAAGATATGGGCACAGTATTCCGTAGTATGCTTTACTACATTGACGGTAAAGTAATCCCTATTATGGATGCACCTTCAGGCCCTGTTTATAACTTTACAAAAGCTAATGTAATAGACGGTGCGTTTTCTTATGAAGGTACAGGCAGTAAAACACGGATTAATCAGTGTGTTGTTACTTGGATAGATCCTGAGGCTAACTACAAAGCTTCTCCCTTACTTGTGGAAGATAGGCTTAACATTGCTAAAACTGGCACAATTATTTCTCAGAACGCAATGGCGATGGGAGCAACTAGCGAAGGCCAAGCTTTGAGATACGGTCGATGGAAATTATGGACAGCAGCTAATCAAAGAGAAGTTGTTAATTTTTCCACTGCTTTAAATGCTAGTTTTCTTATGCCGGGCGATGTTATAAATATACAAGATTCAGATAGGTATGCAGTACGTATTGGTGGCAGAGTATCAAACTCCGGCACCACCCGTAGTGTTAGTTCTATTCCTTTAGACAGCACAACGAGTTTAATATCTGGCAGTACTTATCAGCTATCTATAATGTTTGTAGAACCTGGTGCATTTGCTACGGAAGATGTTACTATTAGTGGTGTTAACTACAAAAAAGGTGACTTAGTAAAGCAAGCTTTTGTTACAGGCAGCTCAAGTTTACAGAATATAGATACGGAAGTTAAAGCTTCTAATGCTCGTCTAACAAACGGAGGACTCCCTTTAGTATTATCGTGGTCAGAGCATACTCGTGTTGAGACTCAAGACGTAACCGCAGCGCTTGCTGGAAATAGTGTTGATACTATAACAGTGACTACTGGTTTCTCTGCAGTTCCACCTGCAGAAAGTATATGGGTACTTACAGAAACAGCAGGAGGACTAACTGTTTTAGGCTCTGCAAAAGAGTACAAAGTATTAGCTATTTCTCAAAGTGCTAAAAATGAGTTTGGTATTAGTGCCGTTGAGCACTATGATGAAAAGTTCGCAGCAGTAGACGAAGACTTTACTACTTATATAGCAGATAGTGTATATCCTGCAGTAAGACATAATGATGTAGTTCCTCCTGTAACAGACGTATATGCTACTAGCGTAATGAATCCTGATCTTATAGGGGAAGAGCTGACTATACAATGGAGCCCTCCTAGAAACGTAAGTGCGCTTGAAGGTAACTATGAGCATTTGGCAGGTTATGAAATACACCATGATTTTCCAAAAATAGAAAACCCCATAACAATTAATAATAGTAATCAGACTTCTTGGAGTGTCGAAGGAATAATAGATGGTACTTATAATATAGCTGTAAAAACAATCAATATACTTCAAAATGTTTCGGTTCCTACAGTGTCGGTTGTAGTAGTAAGTGATAAGTATAAAGAAAACATACCACGCCTTCCTGAAGGAGTACCTTATGGAGGTACTACAAGTGTAGGCTTTGGATTACTAAGTTCTTCTTTTACGTTCCAAAATTATCAGTACGCTGTAAAAAGCCCTAGTGATAGGGCAGCTCTTATTACGAATACAAGTACTAGTTCTGCGGCATGGCAGCAAAGTTGTACTAATCTACCTGTAATAACTTGGTCTGAAAGTAGTAGACCTGCTTCAGGAGGTTTTATAGATGAACACGCGTATATTCTTATGGATGCGAGTGATAGCAGTGATCGTCTGAAACTTGTTAAGTATCATAAGCCCGCTTTATCCACTCCTTTCTGGTATGATATGGGTTCTGGAAACAGTACTAAGTATGGCTCAGCTTTAACAGGTACTTTCAGCAAAGCTGCTGGTACTACTAAAGTTACGGGGTCTAATACTGCTTTTTTAAGTCAGATTAAAGATGGAGATAGCCTCAAACTTAATAACACAGAAGGTTACAAAGTAGCCGCAGTAGTTAGCGACACACTTCTTTATGTAACAAATAACTTTAGTTCTTTTGTTAATGTATCAGCGTACCTTCCAAATATACGCATAGACTATGCAAATGATGTAATCATTGCTCGAATTTATAGAACATCAAGTGGTCTTGTTATTGGAGAAGTCTACACAAAGATTGACGCTGTTCTTAAGAAAGCAAAAACTATGATTGAACAAGATGGTATTGAGAAGGAGCAAATAGCCGAAAACGCTGTTGGTACTACCGAGATTGATACTTCCGCAGCAACTGGAGGAACTTTTGGAAAAGCAGTAGCCGCATTAGGAGCTGCTAGTTTTACTACTATAGATGCTAATGTGTTAAATGCTGACTCTGTAATAGCGCGAGAAGTACAAGTATTCCCTAGTGGGGGTACAGCTCCTACTATTAGTGGAACTACACTTTCTGGAGCAGGTATTGATCTTAAACAAGATGGTGACTTATATGTGGGTAACGCCGCTGCAAATAAATACATATTCTGGGACCAGTCCGCTGGTGTAATGACTTTCCGTGGAGCTTTAAATGCTGGAGATATTTCAGCAGGAAGCATTGATGCTGATCGCATAACAGCTAGAAGTATTTCTGCGGATAAAATTACTGCAGGTAGTCTTACAGCTACTGAAATTGCTTCTAACGCTATTACTACTGTTAAACTTGCTGCAAATGCAATTACTACAAATAAACTTGCTGCAAATGCTGTAACTGCCGCTGAAATTAACGTATCAAATTTAAGCAGTTTAACAGCTGATCTTGGTACTATGACTGCAGGTAGTATGACTGGCGGAAGTTTAAAAGGCGGAACACTACCTGAAGCCTCGTCCGCACCAACGGGAACTGAGGCCGGTACCTTCATGGATCTTAGCGGTGGTAGGATGGTTCTCGGAAATGCTAGTAAGTACATTTGGTGGGATGGAACAAACCTAACAATTAACGGTGTTACAATTAGTAACGCAGCTCTGTCTAACTCTTCGGGTATTGCAACAGAAACTTTTGTAACTAATGCTATTAATGCTTTAGTAGCTGGTGCTCCAGATACTCTCAATACTTTAGATGAAATAGCAGCATCTATAGCGGATAACTCAAGTTTTGCAGGAGCAATGACAACTTCTCTAGCGGGTAAGGTTGCTACTAACTCTGCGCAGTCTTTATCTAATATTGCTAATGCAATGACAATTAGTGGTAGCACAATTACTTTAAATCGCGGTAACAGTAGCACTGATACTGTGACTGTACCCGATACAAATACTCAATTAAGTACAGCAGAAGTAAGATCTAAATTTTCAGCTGGTACAAATGTAGCAATTAGTAGTGGAGTAATATCATCTACAAATACACAGTATTCTGTAGGCGATGGTGGCTTAACAACTAAAGACTTTACTACTGCCTTATTTAATAAATTAAATGGTGGTACTTTTATTACAGATAATAGTCAGATCGCTAATACTAGAGGTTATATTACTACTAGTAATAATTCTGCTGCTGCGACTCTTGGAGGCATTGCAAGATCTGGCTTTGTGGAAACAAGTAGTAATCAAGCTCTAGGCACGGGAGCTAATGTACTAACTGTTAGTGGTAGCACTGTATCTCTAGTTAGAGCTAGTGGAGATACTGATACTGTGACTCTACCTAACGATAATACACAGTATTCAACAGCCTCCTCCTCTACGCTAGGACTTGTAAAAATTGGCTACTCAGAGAGTGGTAAAAACTACCCTGTTGAGTTATCTAGTGGACAGATGTTTGTTAACGTACCTTGGAGTGATACTAATACAAATACTACATACGCGGCGGGGACTGGAATTACTCTATCAGGTACTACGTTTAGCAACGCTGCGCCTGATAGAACAGTTGCTATAGCAGGAGCAGGAGCAACGACTGTAAGTGGTACTTATCCTAGCTTTACCGTTACTAGTACAGATACTAATACTGACACTACTAACTTTAATATTCAGGCTGAAAGTGGGGCTACTGAGAACATTTCTGCAGGCGAAACTGTAAAATTTACGGCAACTGGAGCAGCTACTGTAACTCGTAGCGGTAATACTGTTAATATTGCTTCTGTTAATACAAACGATAATTACTTTGTATCTTCTTTAACGTGGGCAACAGGTACAGGAGTGCTTACTCTAAATCGATCAGGACCCGCAGCACTTACTATAGACTTAGATGGTCGTTACTTACCGCTAGCAGGTGGAGCACTGACTGGAGCTCTTACTACAAACTCAACTATTGACGGTCGTGATGTAGCCGCAGATGGTGTTACAGCCGATGCAGCCTTACCTAAAGCAGGTGGTACAATGTCTGGTGCTCTTAATATGGGTGGACAAAGTATTACAACATCAGGAAATGCAAACATAGAACTTGATCCAGGTGGTTCTGGTGTAGTTATATTTAAAGGTAACTCTACAAAAGGTGCTGGACAATTTAAACTTAATTGTGAAGCTAATACTCATGGTATTACTATTAAAGGCCCTCCACACAGTGCAGGGGCTAGCTACACGTTAACACTTCCAAATAATGATGGAAACGCGAATCAAGTATTAAAAACAGATGGAAGTGGTGTAACAAGTTGGGTAGATCAAAGTAGTTCAGGAGTAAGTACTATACAAGCTGGCAGTGGTGTCGGTGGTATCATCGTGGGCGGCGGCACTTCTGCTACTGCTACTCTCTCAGTACATGCCAATCTTGAAGCAATAGCAGATGCAGATCAAGTTGCTAGTTTAGCTGTAGATTTCTTAGAAGCAGGAACTATTGTTGCAAATAATATCACAGCTGATACTATTAATGCAACTCACTTAGCTGTTTCTAATAATGCGAATCAAGCTAGTAATGCAGGTATATATTTTGACCCTAATGGTGTGATTACAATTAGAGATAGTGCAGGAGCAATACGAGTTAAAATTGGAGTACTTTAATAATACCTTAAAAAAAATAATTCTTGACATACAACCTCAACTTAGCTATAATTCTGTAATGGAGAAAATGAAATGAGTGCAGCCCGTTATGACCTAGTTATCGACCAAGGATCCGATTTTGCGGTAGAGTTTACAGTAGCCGAGTCAGGTGTAGTTAAAAACCTGACGGGATACTCCGCTCGTGCCCAGCTTCGTCCATCTAAAGGTTCTTCCACTTTATCTGCTAGTTTTGTGTGCACTACGCCCACCCCTACTAATGGTAAAATAAATATGTCACTTGCAAATGGAGTATCAGCGGGGTTAACTGCTGGCAGATACTTTTATGACCTTGAAATACATACAGGGAGTAACGTAATAGTAGCTCGACTTCTTTTTGGTGAGGTAACAATCACTCAAGAGGTTACAAGGTAATGTCGTCCCATTTAAATAATGATGGTACTCAAATAACGGTATCAGAATCGATAGTAGGTGTGACTGTACTAGAAGATATTACAACAATCAATATAGTTCCAGCTGTAACTACAGTCGAAGCAAAAGGTTTAGCAATCGGAATTGCAGACTCTAATGCAATAGGCTTTACTCCTTATGCTACTATTACAGCTACTAGCGTGCAAGGCGCTTTACAACAACTTGCAGACCAAGATTTTCGTACAGCGAGTACCCCAACTGGAGCAAATGTTCAAGAAGGCGACACGTGGTATGATACAGATGATAATCTAATGAAAGTATATCGCGAAATAAGCACAGGAGTGTTCGGTTGGACTAACTTAGTCGTAACAGACCTGAATCAATCGCTTGACGCAGGAGCCTTTTAAGGCTGACGGAGTTCCTCAATGGCTCAAACAATTCTAATCAAGAGAAGTACCAGTACGGCAACTCCTAGTTCGTTATCGAATGGTGAGTTAGCGTATTCAGCAGCATCCAATAAATTATTCGTAGGTAGGCCTGGCGGCGGTAGTGGTGACATAGATGCTATCGGTGGTAAGTATTATACTGATATTATAACTGGCGCAACCAACGCCAACACAGCAAGTAAATTAGTTCTTCGAGACGGCTCCGGCAACTTTATTGCTGGTACTATTACTGCAAATTTAATCGGTACTGTAACAGGTAATGCAGCCAGTGCTACTATCCTTGCCACAAACAGAAACTTTAGTGCTTCTGGAGATCTTACAGCTCCTTCCGTAGCGTTTAACGGCTCTGGAGCCCTTAATTTAGTTACTACACTAGCAACTGTAAATAGCAACGTAGGACAAGTAGGATCTGCTTCTTCTATACCTATAATTACTGTAAACGCGAAAGGTTTAGTTACTGCAGTTTCTGCGGCAACTGTA
>Ga0308011_10000552_pt1 | contig 19832 bp, 22 predicted proteins | sample Neamet177_FD_203144 | JGI IMG/M metagenome (GOLD analysis project Ga0308011, IMG submission 203144) | Marine microbial communities from water near the shore, Antarctic Ocean - #177 | ecosystem: Environmental > Aquatic > Marine > Unclassified | place: Southern Ocean | collected 2014-07-25 | reverse complement strand
AGAATGTATCACTTGTTGATGAACCAATAGTTTGTGTCCATGTTATATCTGTTGTAATATCATTACCACCGTAAGTTGGTGCTAATGCTTCACTGAACCAAAATCTCTTAGCAGTATCTTTCTCCACTAGGATAGAATTGTTTTGTACGTTGGTTGGTTTATATACAGGTGTCCCAGTTTTTATTTGGAATTTTGCATCTCTACCTGTGTTTCCATTTCCTTTTTCTTGAACGTATGAGTTTGTTCCATCATATACCTGTGTGTTTTGTGAATAAAATGCAACTTCACCGTTACCAGTTCCTACCCATTGAATACCAACTACCTGATCTGCCGCTAAAACATGAGTTCCTGTTGCTGTATAATCAGTATCAGTAGTTGTTAAGTCACTCCAAAGGATTTCTCTAAAACTTTTAATTAAACTGTCATCTGTTTCTGAAAAAATACCCATTGTTATAGTTCCTGTTCTTGTACCAGATCCACCTACTGTGCGTAAACCAAACGTAAATTCTGTTATTGTTTCTCCGATTAATGCCGCACCTGATTTGAATACTTGTCCTGATGGATTCGCACTTGATGATGCTTGTGTGTATTCATTAGTTAAAGCCTGAGTTGTAGTTACAACGTTACTTATAGAATCAATATCAGTTGATAACTTTACAATTCGTTTACTATCTAAATATTTAATGGTCATAACTTACTCCATACACCGTTGTTTAATATATATTCTTTATTGGTATCCTTTTCATAGAATACTGCTCCATCTTGAACAACATATATAATTTCATCAGAACCTATTACGCTTAAATTTGAATCACTTGAAATATGTGCATCATTTCCAGTATGACTTTCTCTATATTGTATTCTATTTGCTTGGTTAGTGTTATCCCATTTAGCACCAACTATCTCTCTCAATATTTCATGTTGTCCTGTACCATAACTGTGACATAACTTTTCACTAAAGAATTTTGGTTCACCATTAAAGTTGGCAAAATAACCAATATGGAAACAATCATCATCAAGACCACCTACGCCAACATCAATAGATGTTTGTTCTACACTTCCACTTCCATCAGCACCACCATTGTAAGATTGTTTTATTGCATAGTTTTGTCCAGAATCATTACTATTATAACCTAACCTCATTTGTGAATCCACAGTACCATTTGCTATTGCATTAACCATAAACTGATTAAAATTTGAACTTGTCATGGTTACATTAATTTCAGCACTATTAGATCCAAGAGTAGTTGAACCTGCTTTACCCCAAGCCATTTTAGTCGTGACCCCACACTTTGATATGACCTGATGTTAAATTGGCTACTGTGTCTAGAAGTTGGATACTTGTAATTTGATCTTGTAAAGTGCTTTTACCTGCAAACTCCCATCTAAAAGGTGCATATCCTGCTCCTGCTGTATTTTCTTCCCCAACCTGATCACACATGAGTAATTTATTCTTTGAAGCATTATTGATAATAAACGCAGTACCGAAGACCTTTTTATTTCCACTATAAATTAAACTTATCATATTTTGATTGTTTGCAGGAGTTACAACTACACCATTTTGAGAAAATCTTCTAGAATAACCTGAGGTTCCACCATTAAATCTCATTCCAAAAGCATTACTATTCCATGTTGCTAACGTACATTGATATTGAACCATAAGATATTTTTTAGCAGTAAAACTAACATCAATACCTGATGAAGTTACATCAGCACTAGCCAGTTCTTCCCAGAAATTATCAGTATGAGTATCATCTTCATCCCATCCTAGTATAACAAGTTCTGCACCAACTGCAAAGTTTCCTGTTGCTTCCGTAAATGCCTGTATTTGATTAACATCAGTTGTACCTGTCCATTTATTTACGCATTGTGAACGTTCAGGAGCTCCACTATCATCAGCAACAAGAGTACCAATGTTTAGTTTTTCTTTACCTGCTGTATTTGAAAGATATGAAACTGTAAATCTAGGATATGCTGATGTTAAATTTTCCATAGCCATCTCACTAGCAGTATTTACAGTTGCATCAGTTCCACCGTTATCACTTCTTCTGTGAGAATATCCACTATTTTCATAAGATCCTGTACCTATTCTATGATTCATTTGCATAGTTCCACCTGTAACTTGAGCATCTGTAAGAATCATATAATATCTTTTATTATCCAACCCAGATACGTCTATTGTTTTTCCTGCTGTACCTACAACTTTTCTTCCTAATTCTTTCCAACCACTTACAGAATTACCTATTCCTGTGGTAGTTGTACGTTCTGCGTTAGTTCCTATGATTCTGTTACCAGCTAGCCATTCTGTCATAATAGTTCAACCTCTTTTCCACATCCACATGTTATAAATATACTGTATTCTTCACTTCTATTGGTCATACTACTTCCACAAGAGTCACAAGTACCTTTCTTTAGGTGTATATAATTCCAACATGGTGCACAATAATGATATTGAAATCTTATATATTGGTCGTATTCATTAGAATTAAGTTTTTTTTCCTGACACTTATCACATGTGTATTCTTCTCCTGCTTTCATATGATCTTTAAATTCTTGACTCATACCATTCTCCCCAATGTTTCATTGACATTTTCTACTTGATAAGTATTTCCACTAAGGTTAGTCTCATCAAACTGCCATTGGTTAAGATCTGCCCTTGACTCTATTACCGTTCCCCCGTATTTCTCTATGATTTTAGACACCTTCTTTTCCTCTCCACTTGCAAAGGTAAATTGGGCTATGGTAAACTGTGGGTTCTTCTCGTCATTTCTCCATGTGCAGTTGAAGCCCTCAATTCTTGGGAGATTTCTTGCACCTACTTGCATACCTGAATCCCCTGAGAACAGTTCACTATACATTCTGTTGTTTACATCTTGTATCTGTGGAAGTTTTAACACAATTCTTTTCCCCTCATACTCTACTGAATCTTTTGATACAAAGTTAGGAAACTTTACGCTTACCTTCTTTATCTTGTTAGTATTCATTATGTATTATACGCCTCATAATATCTGATGTTTCCTTGTGCTGTTCCTGCACTACCTGCGTTACCAACATATACTTGGAAATTTGGTTGCATTTTACTTGATGTTGGAACATTTGTTGATGTTGCAACGTATCCATTTCCTGATAATACACCGTCAACACTACAACTGTTTGTTGTTCCAGTATTAACAATTTTATAACTATGAAAGTTTCCATCTGGGGTAATAGTTAAATCTGTTTCATTAGCACCTGCACTTCCATTAGAGTGCATATATTTTGTTGTCGTGTCAGTTGTTACTACTGCTGACCTTGATGTTCCATTTCCATAAAAATCAGTACCAGTAATTAATCCACAAACAACTCTAGCACCTGTTGAACCGCCTTTGGTATGTGACATTACGAATACATTCACAGAGCCATCAGAGTTAAACTGTCTAACTTTTCCTACATCTAGTGCTGATTGATCAAAGTCTATTGTTCCTCTTGCATACCCTGTTGCTGGTGCAATTAATTTATAACCACCGTCAACAGCATCATCCATTCCTCTAGTACAAGTTCCTGCAATATTATTTTCTCTCCATCTAATACTAGTAGATGGTGGCGATGACACTATTGGATTATACCATAACTCTCTGTTTGTTTGTTCAGTAAATGAATTTGCTAGCCCTTGCCATGTTGTAAAGTGTGTGTTAGATCCACCACCACTTTTAATCTGACACTGGAAATTACCAGATGAAATTAAACTATCCGTTACTATCATAATATGATCCCCTGCTTGTATTGTTCCTCTTGATCCTACTGGGAAAGTGAATGTCTTAGTTTGATAACTTGTATTAAGACCTGCTGATGATATTGCTGTTGATGTTGCTCTAAGCGTTGCCTTAGTTGAACCATATATTCTTGCTGTCATATCAATTACGTTAAGTGTTCCAGTTATCTTAATACTTACTGTGATTGATTGTATCTCTCTACCTACAAGTGCGTGACCTGCATTAAATCTTGTACCCCATCCACCTGTTGCTCCACCTATACCTGAATCATCATTGTAAGTATTTTGTATAGTATCTGTAGTTGCCTCTTGTGTATATGGTAAATTAGCACCGCTAAAGTATTCCCAAAAGTGTTGCTTCCTTACGGTAGTAAGAGGGTTCGTCATTTCATAGACAGATGGGAAAGCCATTATGTGTTGTAACACTCCACATATTTTATCGAATAACTTGGTGCAGTTGCAGATGATGATCCTTGTATTCCACTAATTGGAGCCATAGCACCTGTAGGTAAATTTGTTGTAGGCGAAGTATATTCCAAAACACCGTCAATGGAAAACTTGTATGTTGAATCACATTCTATTTTGTAACTGTGCCAATTTAGGTCTGCTGTCATAGAAGTGTCTGCATCATTGGCTTGACTTCCAGCTCCCGAACATATTCTTACTCTAAATTTTACTGTCTGTCTAGTATCTGTACGAAACAAAGCTGAATTATTACCACCACTATCTCCCCTAATCTTTTCTCCAAATCCATGACATATACTTTTGGCTGTGGAAACTGCTGTGTTATTTTTAAAAACATCAATGTAAACTGATCCAGTTGGACTGAAGTGTCTAATGTTATACCCATCCCAAGTACCATTAGAGCCAAGACCTGCATCTCCATTATCTTGTGCTGCTGCTGTTACTTTAAATCCACCGTCTATTTCATCTGCCATAGCGAAAGTTGGTGTTCCATTACCACCACCAATAGCTGACCATCTATCAGTATCAAGTGCATCTCCACTAAAGTTCTCAACGAATCGTTGCTTGGCTATTGTACCATTTGCGTTTAGTTGGTCATAGATTGATTTGGTCATGTGTTATATGCCTCCATGTATCTAATGCTTGAGATAGCTGTCGAACTGTTTAGAGTACCCATGTGAAAAGTAGGACACATTTTTGCAATAGGTCTGTTGGTAGTTTTAGTGGCTTTTAACTGTCCGTCTAATGTGAGTTTAATATCTGATGAACCACATTCAACTTTAGAACAATGATATGAAGTGTCTAATGTTATGTCGGTTTCTGTAAGTGTTTGTGTTGTATCATCTCCTGTTCTTAATGAAAAATATGTATTAGTTGTAAGCATACTAAAAGTGGCAAAATTATCATTTACGCCAGCTATATCAGCTATATCAGATAATCCTACAAAAGTTCTATTTGCTGAATTATCAAATTTAGATACTGCGATTACTGTTGAACCGTCATGTGCGTACTGATTTTTACCATTAAACCAAATAGATGCACGATTATATGCTCCTGAACCAGATGTGATTTGAAACCCACCGTCTACACTATCTACCATAGCGAAAGTATTAGTTCCTGAAATATCTACCTTAGTCCAATAACTAGGAAGTTGTTTACCTGAAAACCACTCTATGAAATGCTGTTTGTAAGCCATTATGGAGTCTCTCCTGAGAGTTGTTCATACCATGACTCTGACCTGTAGTTAGTTGCTTCTGCACCGTCTAGTTTTTTCCAGTCAATATCATCTTTATAGTAAATCTTTCTTGTATCGGTTTCTTCTATTCTACTTCCTACTTGTACGTTAGTTGGTTTAAGATCAGTTACGGTAGTAGTTCCTGTTCCACCAGATATTGCTCCTCCTCCTCCACCACATCCTCCACCTGAACCTCCATTATTTCCACTTGCCGCATTTGTTCCTCCACCACCGCCTCCGATAGAGGTAAGACCTAAAGCAGATGAATCAGAGCCATTGTTACCTGCTGTATGATTTGTTGATTGAACTGCTCCACCAGCACCAACTACGATAGTGTATGCTTGTGCTGTTACTTCTTTATCTGTTCCAGTTAAGTAACCACCTGCTCCTCCGCCACCTGCCCAATAATGAGAAGCTCCTCCAGCTCCACCTGCTAAAATTAAATATTGTACGTTAAATGTTGATGTTGGAGTAAATGTTCTTGTTCCTGATGTTGCTGTCCATGAAATGATAGTTTGACCTGATACCGTTGATGAATCTACAGTACCACCTGCTTGAGAATATCCGTTTCCACTTGTTGTAAATCTTATAATAACAATTCCATTACTACCTGAACCTCCGTTGCCTGGATTAGATCCGCCACCGCCACCTGAACCGTAACCTGTGGCATTACCACCAGAATTACCACCAGCTCCACCGATACCTGAACCACCTGCACCTTGTCCAGAATTTCCACCGCCACCACCGCCTCCAGCTCTAGTTACAGCAGATCCAGTAATTGAAGATGATAATCCAATTCCACCAGCTCCACCAACGTTTCCAGTAGGTGTTGCACCTATTGCACCAGCTCCTCCGCCACCTGCTCCTGATCCTGTACCAGTTGGATTAGGTGTCTCTCCACCTGCATAACCTTGAATTGCTGTTGATGATAAATCAGATGATAATCCTTGTATTCTTCTACCTGCGTGATATGTAATAGTCATGGAGGTTATCCTACCTGTACGTATATAATACTTCCGTTTTTCTTCATCTTTATGAAAAGACCTTCATTATTAGTGTCAATTGTTTTAACATATAATGTTGCTACTGAAGAAGAAGGATCAGCGGCATGAGCTGATTGAACTGTAAAGTCTTGTTCAGTATGAGCTCCACCACCACCTGTTCCCCATGTTAATCCACCACTAGCACTTGCTAATGCTTTTAACACATATCCATCTGTAGGACTGTTATTTACTTTAAGATTTGCTTCATCAATAACATTATCTATTATAGTAGTTGCTACTGCACCTGCTACTGTTGTAACCTCTCCAGTTAAATCAGGCATTCTAGAATCTGCTATTGTTCCTGTTAATTGTGATGCTACTATGCTTTTACCTGTTAATGTTTCAGTTACATCTTTTAATGCTGTGTTGTTTACTTTGAATGATTTACCACTTGCAATATTAACGTGTTCTGATGATGTAAAGTTATCATTAGCATTGTCCCATAGAATAGTTTTATCTGTTGCACCCTTTAGTGTAATACCACCACCATCTGCTGTCGTATCACTTGGACTTGCAACACTTCCCATTTCAATGTTTTTATCATCTACTGTTAATGTTGTACTGTTAATGATAGTATTAGTTCCGTTTACTGTTAAATCACCTGCAACTGTTAAATTATTAATGCCAGTAAGATCTTTACTTGCATCCACAATGAGTGCCTTTGATGCAGTTACCGTACCTGCTGTTGCGGCTAACAATCCTGTGTTTGCGGTAATGGCACTTGCCTGTCCACTTGTAATTCCAGTCTTTGCTGTGTTTGCGGTAATGGCACTTGTCTGTCCACTTGTAATTCCAGTCTTTGCCGTGTTTGCTGCCACTGCATTTGATGCTGCTGTAGAATAAGATATTTTTGCCGTATTTGCTGTCACTGCTGTATTGTTTGCAACCTCTGTATCAAAGTCAGAAATTGTACTTGCTGCCTGAGTACCTGTATGACCTGCTCTTGCTAGAGGATCTGAGGCTAATTTTGAAAGTGCTATGTTTGCTGATGAGTTAATATCTTCATTTAGTATTGTATCGTTTGCAATTTTTGTTGATGTGATTGATGAATCTGCTACTGCACCACCACCGTATTCTACCCATTCTAAGACTGAACCGATAATTCTAGCCATTAAGATTGTTGGTACTGTTGCACTTAATGCTTTATCACCTGCTGTTAATGTGGTGATTTTACCTGCTCCTGCACCACCGTTTTGATGTTTAAGATTAACTACACCTGATCCAAGTGAAGCAGCTTTTACAACGTATATTAAATCTCCTTCTGAGATAGAAGAAGTTGAATCACTAGGATAGTTAGATGATGGTAATGAAGTTGTTACTGCTGATAATGTGTAAATGTCTCCTGTATTTGTTACTTCAACATATGAATCTGTAACATCTATGTCATTACTTGATATTGCTTGAGTACTTTTTGTTAGTCCAAATATACCGTCTGTCTTTGGATTCTCATTCCATTCATTAGAACCTACTGGAGAAGTACCATCATCTGCGTGAGTGGTTGTGTTTACTAGTGTACTATTACGACCATAGCCCTTTCGTGCCATGTGTTACCTACCTATTACTGTTTTACCAGTAGAACTCTTTAGAAAAAATGGAGTAGATTCTTCAAACAATATCTTGGTATCAAGACCAGTACTGCCTGTTTCTCTCAGATTAATTCTGTCTAATAAGCGAAATAAATTTTTAATACTCATTATGCTTGACCACTCATCGTGTGATTTACATAGAGTGTCAATGTATCAGTATTTGTTTTATGGAATGAAGATGGGCTTACAAAGTTCCAATGTGTTAGTATTTTTGAACCTGCTGTAACACTGTCACCTGATGCATCACCACTGTCAATAATACATCCACCAGTAATTGCATTTCCTGAACTGGTATTAATTTGTGCTGTAGTCCATGTAAATTTGTATGTTACTGCATCTACATCTTTACCAGTATTTTCTGTAGTTGTATCGTTTACTTTTGGGAATCCACTCTCAACGTCTTGTACTGCTCCAGTTGTAACTATTGGAGAACTGACATTTGCATAAGTATCTGCTTTTGCTATTGAATCTGCACTAGAAGGGTTTTGAAGAACACATGCTGCATCGAAAAAGTTAGGATCTGGGAGTACTTGGGATGTTGGGTTTACACCTGCTCTTGTAGCATAGTATATATCACCATCATTGGTAACTTGATTTTGACCATAAAGCCATGTCTTATTACCGTTTTCATCGGTCTTAACAACACAGATATTAAGTTTAGGATTAATATTATTAGTTTGTGGGGTTTTGCTCCAGAACATATCTAACATATTGTGATTAAGTATATAAAGATTTTTATTACTAGTATTTAGAAACACTTGTAGTTTGATCTAATACCCTTAATGACTCAACTGTTTGTTTTTCTACATCAAATCCACTAAACATATACTCACCTAATTCTATAGTAGTATTGCCATCAGGGTATGAATATTCTATATATCGTACAATTTGATCTGTAGTAACCCCATCCCTGTTAGTATATCTTACTTTTTGACCAACTGTTAGACTGTTTATCAAAGTTGAAGTTTTTGCTCTAAGTCTTGTATTTATAGTTTTATTTTCACTTATATAATTGTTTTTAAAAGTCGCAACATCAAGACCATTGTAAAGTTGTGGGACATGTATGTTTCTGTGATATATACCAATAGCAAGAGTTGAACCATAATCTAATTTATGTTGAGTTGAAGCCCATATAACTCCACTCTGTGTAACCAAATTTAATGAATATGTGTAAGTGTATTCATATATTACAATATAAGTATGTGAATTTGCATCATCTTGATTCCAAAACTGCATAGTGTTATCAGTATTTATAATATATGTGTTATCAGTATATGAAACATCACTTCCAGTACCTTGCCAGTAACCATTAATATTTTTATTTGGCTGAGCAAATATTTCAGTTCCATCCCTTGTAACTTTAACTGCTCTTTCAATAACTGGATAATATCCATCTGGTGCTGTCCATTGCTGTTTAGCTGTCCAAGTATATCTTGCACTACTAGCTAGATTTGAAAGTGTTTTTGTTTCAGTGTATATTTGTTTTCTGCCATGTACAACTATCGAATTACATGTTCCAGTGTCATCTTTACCTGAACTTATAATATCATAATTATGTTCACTAATTACATTATTGGTTACAACTTCTTCATTAATAAATAATATTTTTCTAGGAGTTACAACAAACATATGTTTAGTAGTATCACATTGCATCATAACTTTAATAATATCTAAAAGTGAACCTTCTGCCAAAAAATCACCAACAAAAGTAGTACTAGGTTCATCTGCAAAGTAGGAATACGCACCAGCTGCTACTGGAATAAATTTTAATATATCCTCAAGTATTGCATCCATTCTTATTCTCTGTAATGTTGTAATTCCTTTTTGGTATAAATTATATACTCTTGAACCAACGTAATTACCATATCCAATAGCATTGTCTGTAGGAACATTACTGTAATTCCATTGACTGAAATTAGTACCTAAAAGTTCTCTTGAATGACTTGCACATGACAATTTTTTACCACCTGAACCTTGATCAATTTTCCAAATTTTTCCACCAAATTTCATTGTAGTATTTACAGGTTTTGCCATTCGTAATTTTTTTACTTCACTGTCAGGCAATGAACCAGTATAGAATCTAAACTGTATGGGTATTCCAAAAAAACCATTGGAATAAGCACCAGTACTTTCATTTTTTTCCTTAAACAAATGTATATTTACATTATTATTAAGATTACCAGCAAGAGTACTGTTTGTCAATGATTTTTCAACACCATCTAAATATAACTTAAACACGCCACTTTCTCTTTTTATTCTTACAAATGTAATAACATTATATGTAGGTACACTAGATGCAACCATGATTTTTTCAGTTGTACCATCATCTGCTGTTATGGTTATAGTATTACTGTTTGAATTTATGTTTACTTTTAATCCTTTTCCACCTGACGTTGCATGATCATAGTTATCAAATATACACATATTGTTGTAACTGCTACTGTTTGTCAATGATTTAAAATGAAAAATCATATCAAAATCACCTGACATATCCATTACTGGTATTTTTGATGAAGTTGTATTATTATTCTTAAACTGTTTTATTATCTCTACGCTTGTTTTTGATGATGACAAAGCATTTATTTTAAATTTATAATAACCCTTGTAACGAGAATCCATATCAGTATCACTTGATACAGTAGAATCAACACAGTTAGGCATAACATGTTCATCATTAGAATCTAGTACATCATCATGTTCATATCCACTTTCATCCCTAAATCCACCATAAAAATTCCATACAGCCTTAAGACTTGATGTATCTAAAAAATCCTGAATATAATATATTTCATCATTTTGTTGAACATCATGTTCGGCAGATAATGTCATTGACATATTGTCAGATGCCCTTAGTCCTTCTTGTACAACATTTACTCTTTTTGGAGTAGTCATTATTCTATTAGTCATTCCTGTTATATAAGCTGTATTCCCAGATCCGTCAAATGGTGTAGGTCTTCTGATCACTACAGCTTTTATGTTAGGCATATTTCTATGTCACCGTTACTATTGAAGTTGTAGAAGTTGCACCTCTCTTATAACTATACAAATTTGCATCCTCACTATAACCATTTACTTCAGCTATGTTTACTGTATATTTTCCAGCAGTAACTGTCTTATTACCTTCCCATTTACCTGTAGTACCATTTTTACTTAAATTTGAAGCACTTGCTAATATAGTTTCATAAACCCATGTTCCACCTTTTACTTTATATTTAAGCCTTACACCTGTTACAGCAGAAGCAGTTCCAGCAGTAGGCTCTGTTGCATATCCGTCATATGGTGTAACAACAAAGTCAAATCCAGTAACTGAACTACTATTAGATAGCACAACACTTGTAGGTGAAGAAGGAATATCTGCTTCCAAAGAAGCGACAACATTTCCTACATAAAATGAACAGTTTACATTCCAAACTATAGGAGAACCTCCACTTACACTAAAACTAATATTATTTAAAGTTCCATTATCATTCAATACTACTTTAGGATTTGCATCTTGATCAATAATTTTAATAGCAAACGAATCACCGATTGATATAGGAGCAAATGTTTTAAATTCGTTAATTTGTTCCAAAGAAGTTAGACTATTATCAGGTACAAATACATTACTACTGTTTAATTCTCCAAAATATGCACCCTCACTCATTGTCCAAGAAACATCAATCTTTGCTGTATTGCCTTCCATCTTTACCAATATGTTTTCTTCGTGTGAGTCTTCAGGCAATGGCATTGGCGTAACAGGTGTTTCTACTGACCAGTTAAAATTATTAATGTTGGATATTTGATATACCCTGCCTTCTTCAGTACCTCCTGTTTTTACCAAGTATATTTCTGTCATAATCTTCCTCTGTTAGCAGATGATTGCTGTATTACTTCTAATATAGTTTTCTTTAGTTTTCTCAAGTCATCATCACCTGCGTTCATATTTTGTATGTTTACTGTAATGTTACTACCTCCACTACCACCACCACCTTGACTACTAGGTGTTACCTTTACATGTTCTGCTCCTGCCTCTCCTGCCATAAACAATGTAGGAGAATTAATCATTCCATCAAATCCTTGTGCATATCCTGAAATACCCATAGCTTTGAATAAAGCTACTGTTTCTGGTTTCAAATTACTTTTATTTGATGCAGAAGTATTAACATGACCTCTAGGTGCACTTGCTTTTTCATATGCTCCTTCACTGATTCCTCTATTTGCATATGCTCCACTAGATAATCTACCTCTTCCATCTAATGTCTGTGCTCCTCTTTCAGGAGTATTACCTGTCTGTCCATTGTTAGATGAACTGTATTGACCGTTGCTATTTGAAAAATTTGAATTTTCACCAGTACCATGTGATGCAAATATGGCATTAGAACGTGCCAATGTTTTGGCTACTTCTTTTGCACGCTCTACTGCGGCTGCTGCTGCTGCGGCTCTTTCTGCTGCCTTCTCTGCTGCTTGTTTGACATGTTTATCTCTTTCAATTTTTGCTAGTTTTGCATCCAATATAGCTTGATCATTTGCAAGTATCAATTTTCTGTCTAATTCTTCTTTTTCTAATCTAGCCAATTCTTCCCTTGCCTCTTGATATTTTCTATCTGCTTCAGTTTCACCTAATCTGTTATTTGCAGGATCATGTGGATCATATTCCGTTTCTCCATTTGCATTAAATTTATTAGGGTTAATGTTCGGATCATTTAAACTATCATAATATGCATCATCTTTTACTACTCCACCATCTGGGTTGTCTTTGATAGTTTTTTTAACAAAATCCTCTATAGAGGTAAATATAGTGCTTGGCACTAAAGTAGACTGATTGACTGTAATCTCACCTGTATCTACGTTAATTGTTTTTTCTGTATCACCTGCTGGATTTTTTATTAATTCCCACAAAGCTTTAAGGTCTTTAGTAAACTGAATAAAATCCAAATCTGATTGTTCAGTTACTTGGTAGTTACCATCTGGAGTGGTTGTCCCCTCAGTACCTTCTTTTGCAATTCGTTCAGCTTCTTTCTTTTCAGCTTCTAATCTTGCAGCTTTTTCTGCTTCAGTTTCTGTTTCGTGAAATGGATTTAATGAGTTTATTGCTTCCATAAAACTCTCCCAACTCCAAGATGCAATCCACTCACCTAGTTCAGTACCCATTGTTATTGCAGCAGGCATCCATTTTGAATACATTGGTACTATGAATTTTCTAAGCAACATGATTAGTATAGGTCTGAGTAAAGCTCCAAAGAACGTACCTATTGGCATGAGAATAAGAGTAACCATGAACTTCATTAATTTCATCATTGCTGCAAACAATGGGGAGGCACTAAAAGCCTTTACAATAATACTCATAAATATACCAGCAACACCGACACCTATTCCAATAGGAATTGCCTTCTTACCTAGGAAATCTCCCAATTTTGATAACTTTTCAAATAATGGTTTAAATCTTCCTTGAGTTTCTTTTGAATCATCGTATGTATCACTTGCTCTATCTTCAGCTTTACTAACTTCACCAATTTTAGTGTCAACTTCTTTATCTGCTCTTGTTACATCTGCATCATCTCCAGTACGAAATGCTTCTGCTAATTTATCAAATGCATCCTCTAGTGATTCTTCTGCTGTTGTTAGTTGCTGTAATGCAATCTCATGTTCTTGATAACCTCTAGTCATACCAGCCATCTTTTTAACTGTTGTTCCTAGGGCTGATTGGAAACCAGCTCCACCCATTATTGCTTGTTTTGTTTTACTTAATGCTTCATTAAAATTATCCATATTACGTCTTAAACTAATATTTCTTCTTACTTGTTCACCGTGTTCTCTTTCCTGATCCATATTTAATTTATGTCTAAGTCTGACAAGGTGTTCATCTACTCCTTTTAATTTTTCCTTCATATCTAACTGAGTTTTGTTTATTTTTAGTTCTGCTACAATTTGTTTCCTTTTGGTTTTGTTTGTATCAATACTCATACTTTCCTGTGCAATGGATTTTACCATTACAGAAATACCATTTACTGTTACACCATTTAATCCCTCAACAGTTTTAATGAGTTTCTCTAATAGTTCATCAAAACGTTTCATTAATTTATTATCTGATGCTTCAGTCATGATATATAAATACCGTAATTACTATTTAAAGTTTTTACTCATATTTTTAGACATTGGAGGCATTTGACCTTTACCAGAAGCCTCATTCATCATTTTAGTATGAGTGGCAAATAGTTTCTTTAAATAGTCTATTTCTTGCCTGTCGACTGTTTCTTTGTCCCAGCAGAATTGCGTGGCACAGTGGTAGTAGATGGAATATCTAAATTGTTCATATCCTGTGAGCTCATGAATGTTTCCATCCAGTCCTCGATATAGGTCGTTAAAGGGTGTATTTTTACTATCTCCTTTAGTATTGATTTTATGACTTTAGAATCTGTCATTTTTATTGTTGTTACATCACCAATTTTAAAAGGTGCTTTTTTAATTGTTAACACTAGTAAGTTTAATCTATATCTTTGTATGTCAATTTTAGGTTTTGTAACATCACTAATGTCAACAGAGTTACCAATTAACATTTCAGTATCACCGAATGTAAGTGAATCTTCAAATTCAACCACAGCAGGTTTACCATTGTAAGTAATATTAATTGGTATTAAAGTCATTAAAAATTAATAATTATGGCTATTAATAAGTCTTATGATGAATCTACTGTGATTCTAGAAGATTTTGCTTTGAAACTGACATCTTCATATAATACTTCGTTTGGCTCAAGTCCACTTGTACTGTGATCAGTTAGTGAAACTCCACCAAATTCTATTAATATTGATTTACTACCATTTGTGAATTTTAATGATAATCCAACTCCACCTGTTCCTGTTAATGTTTCAGTTTCAAGTGATCCATCTGCAAGAATAATTGATTGATCAATAACATATTGTAATAATGCACTGTCTTTGAAAGTTGTTTTAAATCTACCACCAATATCAAATACTTTTCTAAATGAATTTTGTGCATAGTGACTACCTAATGCATAGAGTAATTCTGCACTTGTTGCAAATGAAACATCTATATCTTGAATGTCAAATACCTTAACTAATGCACCACTTCCACCTGTACCTACTTTTACTTCACCATGAGCGAATGTGTAAGGAGTAAGTACTGCTGAATTAACTTGTACTTGAGTTTTAAAGGTGCTTGCTGCTGTTTCAATTGTAGCAGTACTTTCTTCTGCGAAAGCCATGTCTACAGTAGCATTTACAACTTCACCAATACTTGTATTTAATGACATGTTATTAACAGTGCATCCAGTTAATGATCTTGTTTGCATAAGACCTGAACCAACAGTTCCAGAAGTAAGTACTTGTATTCGGGTTGTTATTGTTGCAGGAGTTTTTACACCTGTTGAGTTTTCACCTAATGCTGTTGGATAAGCAAAAGATGTTCCTCCTTGACTTTGTAGAGTACTACCAGCATTTTCATAAATACATCTAAATATTCTATGTGATTCAAGATCATCAAGAACAAAACTAACTCCTAGAGATCCTTGTTGTTGACCGAAAACGAATTTAGTTGGTTCTACTTGACCTAATTTATTAAGAGATACTTGAGACGTGTTTAATGTTAAACTTGTTACTTTTGCATTTAGACCAAATGATTTATCTATAGTTGATTGAGCTGTATTAAATGCTGTTTCATAACCATATCCGACAGATACGCTACCACCAGTAAGTATGTTAGATGATGTAGATGATACACGATTGGTCATACTAGAATGAGGTAGTTAAGGTATATAAAGATTTTTAAACAGGGTTGGCTTTTCTGTATGATAGAGTTATAACATAGTCGAACATGTTACGGAATTGAAAGTTTCTACTGTATGAACCTACTACTCTCAAATCAGTATAAGTGGTTCCTACCATGTTATCTTTTATGATTTTAACCACCTCTTTTACTACTTTATCATGTCTTTTAATATTTTGATATGTACGAATATCCAATTCTATTATCTGTTCATGCCAGTATGCACTGCCGCCTAGACCATAAACTTGTATATCTTCGCCTTTTGGAGATACAATAATTTCATCACTTCTGTCATCTATGAATCCAACAGTTCTCTTTTCCCATACTTTAGTGATGTGAGGTGGGCGTAAACTAGACCATTTAGTTCTTAATAGAGTAATAATATCATCCACTGCATCATAAGTTGTTATCGTCATTAATCGCTCCCATTATGATCTGGGTCACCACTGCTATAAGAATATTCTTCTTGAAGGTAAGGATTGCCTCTTTCTCCCCAATTTTCAGGTACAGTTTTGTAACTGGTAAAAACACTTGAACCTCCACTCTCACCATACTTTCTTCCTTTTTGACCTTTATTATAACTTCCATCTGAAGGTCTCATATCTTTAGTGTCTTTTTCCCATTCTTTATTACTCATACTACTTGGTTTTCTACCAACATACCATATCTTTCTAGAAACTGCAAATGCTATAGAATTTATCAGTCTTTCCATTTTTTTATCGTCCCATCCGTTCATTGAATCTTGTTCATACATTGTATTATATTCCAATTCAAGTTCTCTTTGTGACTTACCTGCAAGTTTGACATCTTCTACCCATTGTCTAATTCCTTGGATATTTGGTTTTCTACCCTGTGTTTGATCAGTTTTACTGGTTTTCCCAGCAGGATATATTGGCTGTCTCCAACCATCAGGGTAGTTTTCATTCTTTCTAAATATACTACTTTTTAATTGATGGTTAAAATCAACATATTGATCTGACGGCTCATTTTTCTTTATATTCCCTATTGGGTCTTGAAGACCTTCAATAACTTGTAGTAGTGCATGATCACTAATATCACCATAATTCAAATTAAGTGAATTTCCATTTGGGACTTTAAATGCAACACCTTTTATTTCTACTTCATCTTGTTTAGGATTCTTCCCATTCAAAGCCCTAGATTGTAAATCTAATTTATCTGCTTTTCTACTTAATCTCCTAGCCTCATTACGTCTAAAAGATGTACTGCCTCTCAAGGTATAACAAACACTTCCCTACGGTTAGATATACATAGGTCTATGTCTTCTTGCCAATACCTTTTAGATTCACTAGGGGATACACTTCCACCACTTGGAATCTCATCCATACGGAATGAAGTATTCATGACTTCTATTGAGGTCATTTTAATAATTGCATCTGTGACATCTAATGGTATAACTGTATCACCTGCAAAATTATCACCACCATAACGGTAAGTAACTCTAATTCTATTCTTTCTTAGGATGGTAAACAAGTAACCTCTTAAGTGTAAAGTACCTCTCTCATATTCACAGTTGTACCATTGATTTTGACCTACTACATTTTCCCATGTATCAGATTCTCCTTTCCAAACTTCTATTTTATCACCTTCTGTTCCATCAAGAATATGTATATTTCTATGCTGTAAGAATACTGGAGTACCCCATCCGAATGTATATAGTAAAGGTAAATCGTGAACTTCTCTTGTTATCTTTTTTGTTTTCCAAGTATGACCTATTCTTCTGTCTAATTCCTCTTCTTTTCTGGCAATGATTTTACGTACCATTTCCTTGTTTGGAGTGGTAGTACTGGTTATAGGAACTCTTAAGAAATCACTAATATCTCCGACAGTGCAATATGTAGTTGTAGTAACCATACATTAATATATAATGTCACTTTATATTTAAAGATTTATTTATACACTACTATGTATTTAGCAGTACTTCCTGTTGCAACTACATGAATACCAGCTTCAAATCTTCTAAATATGTCTTGTACATGTTGAATACCTTCACCATACACAGTAAATTCTACTGGAGCACTTGCATCTACACCGTTATGAAATACTATTTTATCTCCACTAGCACCTGCTTTTGTAACGTAAACTGCGACAATTACACCATGTCCTGCTTTAACAGTACTAGTACCAGCTACATCTTTTACATTATGATTGGTATAAGTCATGATTAATTGTTATATCGGTCATATATAAACATTATTAAGAAAAAAAATATGACTAGGTCTTAGTCTAGTAACCGATAATTCGGATACGAATAGTCATTGAATTGACTGCTGTATCTGCACTATCTAGTTCCTCAAGGGCTACAACGGTTGCTGTAGAGCTTGTTGGAGTATGTCCGAAACATTTTATCTTACCAGTTGCTGCTGCACCTGCTGCTGCTGGTACGTACTGTAAAAGTAGACCTTTATTGCAGTGGAGGATTTGTGCTCCAATTACAGTACTGATTCTACTTCCTAAAGAAAGATCAACTACATTACCATTAGTAGCATACCCATCGGATGCACCATAGGTGACATCGACAATGGTCGACTTTAACTTAGAAGTCAGTTCTGCTTGGATAGATAGTGTCTTTCCTGTAAGACTTTTATGGTCGGCATTTTGTACAATTGCTATTGCCATAAGGAAATGTATGAACCCCTAATATATAAAGTTAATATAAAAAAAGGGGTAAAAAGAGGGTTGGTATGACTAGAGTTTAATATCTCTGATCTTACCTTGTGATTTGAAATGGCGACAAACTGTCTCACCCATTGTTCTGAACACACCTTTTTCTACAAAAGCATTGTTCACGAATGGATAGCCAGCAGATCTTCTAGTTGCTTCGTAATACTCGGTTGGTATAGCCACTTGTATTCCGATTCTTGGATAACCATATCCTTCTGCATCAGAAGTATCTAATGCGAAGAGTCTTCCAACTTCATCAGCACCATTAGATGGAGCATCTTTTGTTGGAATAAATGGAATTCCATAGATAGAGTCGACATGAATACCAGTACCAGTTCCTTTGAAGGTCTGGATACCGTTTACGTCTACCTGAACTAATTGCTCACCGTATGGGTTTGCAATACGGACACTTGGCATGTATAAGCCTTGTATCTCAGAGTAGACTTCATGGGAGCCTAGGAATACATTTGGATCTTTACCTGCTGCGATTCTAATCTTTCTTAAGAAAGTTCTTAAGACATCGTCAGTAAGTACACCGTCGGTACCGATAGTACCAGAAGCAGATTCTACTGTACAGTCAAATTCTCCACCGTTTCCATCTCTGTCAACGGTAGCATCAGCAGCCCATGGATCGTAAAATCCTGAGTGGTTTCCACCTAGTGCATCTTCCTCTGCATCACTTGATACGATTCTATCAAGGGATTCAAAGTCTTGTGTACCAGTATGAGCACCACTTGAACCTGCTGCATCGCTTTCAACATCGGCTAAAAGCATTCTATTAATGAACTCTTTGTGTTGTACTGCCATATACAATCTAAGTGAACCAAGTCCACCCCAAATGTCGTCTTTTGAATGAGTTGATAGCCACTCCATAACTTCACTTGCACTGAATGGCAATTGAGCGGTTTTTGGTTTGACATCTAATTCTGCGACTGTTGGTTTGATTGTTTCAGCAATTAATCCACCTTCACTTGTACCACCTAGGGCGGTATTTGCGTTGGTTGTATTAAGTACTGGTTTTGCAGTTATAACTCTCCATCCAGATTTATCCCAAGGGTATTTTGGGAGGATTCCGAATGCGTTTGCTTCCAGATTCAGTTGAGCCCATGCATAAGCACCAAAGATGGCGTTAAACATACCAGCAGTACTGGTTGTTGAAGGAGCATCAGCTTTTCTAAGAAGGTTACGATTGTGTCCATAATATTGTGCCTCAAGCTCGTCGATTGTTCGTATTTGAGTCATTTTTAGTATGTTCCTACTTCGTCAGGTGTTGGAGTATAATACTTGCCTGCTAGAATGTTTCTTGCTAC
>Ga0308011_10000547_pt1 | contig 19920 bp, 3 predicted proteins | sample Neamet177_FD_203144 | JGI IMG/M metagenome (GOLD analysis project Ga0308011, IMG submission 203144) | Marine microbial communities from water near the shore, Antarctic Ocean - #177 | ecosystem: Environmental > Aquatic > Marine > Unclassified | place: Southern Ocean | collected 2014-07-25 | reverse complement strand
CCAACTCAGAATAGAAAAAAGCATTCTTCCATTCATTTTTTGAATTTTAGTTTAACAGAAAATATAAATATTGGTGTTTTTGAGGGTGTTCTTTGGCAATCTAAAGATGAAAATTATAATAGGGGATTTGATGTTGAATATTTGAATCCAATTATTTTTTATCGGCCTGTGGAGTTTTCAAAACACTCGCCTGATAATGTGTTAATGGGAGCAAATTTTAATGCAAAGTTGAAAAAAACAACCTTGTATGGTCAACTTCTATTAGATGATTTGAATATATCTCGACAAAAGGATAGGGATGAGGGATATGGTGGTGGTTTTTTTCAGAATAAGTTTGCTTATCAATTAGGATTTAAATCTTCTTTTAAAGAAGTAAATGTATTATTGGAGTATAATCAAGCGCAACCCTATACTTATGCACACAAGGTGCCTATGCAATCGTATACGCATTCTAACCAGGCATTAGCACATCCCTTGGGTGCTAATTTTAAAGAGTTAGTTGCGCTTGTAAAGTATAATAAAGGAAAATGGAAGTTTAATGTTAAATTAACCCATGCTAAAGTTGGTTTGGATTCTTTGAATACGCATTATGGACAAAATATATTTGCTTCTGATTTTGATGCTCAAGGGGATGGTGATGAATATTCCTATGGGAATTTTAATGGGCAAGGTTTTGCTACACAGATAAATACTTTACAGACTGAAGCAGCTTATTCGTTTAAGTGGTTTGATGTATTTGGTTCAGTATTTTATAAAAATAAAAAGTCTAATCTATTAGATCAGACTTCTTTATGGTATTCAGTTGGTATTAGAACTTTTCCGTTCTCAACTTTTCAGGATTATTAAAACTCTAGTTTCTCACCATCTTTAAAGGCAACAATAAAAGAAGTTGAATAACCTTCTGTAATCATTGTTTTTTGATAAGCTATCGCTTCATCAAGAGTGTAGAATATTCCAGCAAGATAAGCAGTTTTCTGTTCTGTTACAGGTACAGTAATTAAGTATTCTTCTTCAAATAAATCTACTGGAGTGTCAAACTCTCCAAAAGTTCCTAGATTTAACCTGAAGATATAAACTTCACCACCCTGAGATAATTGATCGTTTTTGCTAAATGATTGCATTAATTTTAACCTCGCCTTTTTAAGTGAATTAGATATGTTTATGGCTTTTTTATCTTCATTCTGCTCTTTATAAATGTAAATTAAATTTTCATACGCAGGTAAAAATAATTTATCCTGTTTAATAGTCTTTTGGAAGAGTTTAATGGATTCTTTTAGATTTACTTCTTTTGTTGTACCTCTTGATACAGATGATAAAGCATATTGAGCTACTGCTATATTGTAAATCCATTCTCTGGATTTATAAAGTTTTGGAGTTAAAGATCTTAAATATCGCTTTGCTTGCCCAATCCCTCTTTTTTCTCCAGAAGCTAAATAAGAAATTGCTAAATTTCCTCTTGCAAAATTTAATCCATCCTCAGTTATTTTACCTCTTTTTAATTTTTTTTCGGTATTTTTAAGATGGGTTTGTGATGTTTTGTATTCTTTATTACTTAATGCTTTTACTCCAAGATTATACTCTCCAATTCCTTCTTGAATTTGAATCATACTTCTATCGTTAATCTTATCAATTTTATTAAACTGAAGGAGATCATCTTTTCTTACAATTTTAAGATTCGTTACATCTGGTTTTTTTCCTGTTGGAATATAGATATCTTTTTTGTTTTTGTCATTTCCCCCCCCTCTTATATCTACTGATGATTTTTTTTTCTTTTGTTGAATGAATTTTGCTTCTGCTGTTTGCATTCTATCAATTGCTTTGTTAGCATATTTATCATTTCCTGAGCTTCTGTAGATATCTTCCAGAGTTATATATGCCTGAAAATAAAATTCATCTTTTCTTATTGCAGAACTTAGTAGGGAAGCAGCTTCATTCTTATTTCCTACCTTGTGATGTGCAATAGCTATATTGTAAGTCCATTTATTGTCAGAATATGCTTTAGAAGTAATTAAATCTAAAAGTCTTTTACTGACTACAACGTCCTCTTTATTGCCAGTGCTTGCGTAAGATAGTGCCATATTTGCTCTGATGAAATTTAAAGCATCATTACTTAATTTAGCTCTTTTGTACCTTTTTATTGCGCTTTTAAACTCATTGATAGCAGTAAAGTATTCTTTCTTTTTCATCAATTCAATAGCTACGGTATAGTGTTCTTCAGCTAATTTTGTTTGGCTAATAGAGCGCTTTGAAATATCTTTGGCGTTTTCGTGTTGTAGTACCTTGTCTACATCTGATATTGGTGCCCATTCAAAAGCAGTAAGTCCTTCAGTATATGATGTGTCAATTGTAGAGGCTACTGCTGTATTGATATTTATAGTAAGTAATAATACAACTAAAAATAGGAGTTTTTTTATCATCTTTTTATTGTTTGTTTTTCAGTGTGCAAAATTATGAAAAATTATTGAAGTATTACTCTTCGGTTAATTAACTGGTTATTCAATTCAATTTGTATAAAATAAAATCCTTTTGCAAAGGAAGATAAATCAATTATAGTCTGTTTTTCAAAAGTACTATTATTATAATCTAACAAGATAATACGATTACCTACAGAATTTATTACAGAAATAGTATTTGGTTTCTCAGTATTAAAAATAGTTATCTTTCCAGTTGTTGGGTTTGGAAATATATTGAGCTCCATTTCATTTTCACCTATATCATCAATAATAATAAATATACTTAAAGATGTTCCGATACAGCCATTGCTATCTGCTACTTCAATATAATATTCTCCTTGTACTATTGGAATGAATGTATCATTTGTTGCTCCAGGTATTGCATTACCATTACTGTTGTACCATTGGTAGCTAACAAAACCTGAAGTTGCTTTAATTATATTTCCCAATTGTGATATAGTTACAATAATAGGATTGGGTTCGCTAATAATGATGATATTAGTTGTTAAGCATCCATTTGTATCTATAGTTGTTACGTTGTATAGTCCAGCACATAGGTTATCAGGATTGGCTGTTCCCCAGTCATATTCATATGGGATTGCCCCTCCGCTAGTGGTAATTGTTGCTGTGCCATCACACTCTCCAAAGCAGGATGTATTCGTATTGCTTATTGTGCTTAATAAAGTATTTGGTGATGAGATAAATACTGAAATGTAGTTACTACATCCGTTTGCATCAAGCACTAAAAATAAATGGTTACCACTACCTAAGTTATAAAACGAATTAGAGTTCTGGAAAGTAACTCCATTGTTTGAGGAAAATTGGAAGGGAGCTGTTCCTCCATTAACAACACTTAAAAATACTGAAGCATCTTGTAAACCATTACAGCTAATGTTATTAATTGTAGAGAAAATACTTATAGAATCTTGTTGATGAATAGTTATGTTTTTAGTAGCAACACATCCATTTGTATCTGTAATAATTACAGAATGAATTCCTGCCTGTAATATTGTTGATGTATTTGTTGATCCATTGCTCCATAGCGCTTGGTATGGGTAGTTTCCTCCATAAACATAGGCATTTGCTTGAACTGAGCCATTGTAGCATATAGCAGTGTCAGCAATAGTTATAATTGTTAAAGCTGAAGGTTCTAATACTTCAAACTGAAAGGTTACTGTATTTGTTGTGTCGGAAAGTTCTAGTGTATATATTCCTGTGCATAAACTATCAATATCTTCATTAGTTGAAGTGTATCCATTTGGACCAAACCATAAGTAAGTATATACAGAATCTCCACCGTCAGCAGTAATATAAAGCTCTCCTGTACAAATGCCATTGCAACCTAAATTGATTATGCTATCCAAATATACAGTTAGTGATGGCGGCTGTGTAACAACAAAAGAGTCAGTTATTGAACAAAGTGTGCTGTCAGTTGCTGTTAGTAAATAAGTTCCAGCTACTAAATTATTGATATTGGTAGCTGTGGCAATAAATCCAGCTGGTCCTGACCATTGGTAAGTAAAGTTGGTTGTGCCACCATAAGTTGTTGTAAATAGTTCGCCATCATTTCCACCATAAAGACTAACATTAGTATAGGAATCTAAATTAATTATAATTGCTGAAGGTTCTGTAATTACAGTATTATCTGTTAATGTACATCCATTATTATCTGTAATATTAATTGTGTAGTTTCCTGCGCATAATGAAGTTAAATTATTAGTTGTGAACGAATTACTCCATAAGTATGTGTATGGATCTGTACCTCCAGTAATTTGTGTATTGATTGCCCCTTCGCAAAACCCATTACAACTTATGTTGTTTGTTGTAAGTATGTTGGTTAATAGAGTTGGTTCAGTTAAGATAATTGTTTCTGTGAAAACACAACCATTATTGTCAATAATTGAATCAGTGTAAGTGCCCGCAACTAGCCCTATGATACTTGTGTTTGTAATAAGAGTTCCATTAAAATAATAAATGTAAGAAGTTGTTCCTCCACTTCCTTGAATGTCAATACTCCCATCAGAAAAGCCATTACAAGAAATGTTATTCCCATTGTAGTTTGAGAGAGTCAAGTTAGTGTGTAAGCTATCAGGTTGTGTTATTGTTATTGTGTCGGATTGTGAACATCCATTCATATCAGTAACTGTATAGGGGTATGTGCCTGCTGGAACACCAATTGGTGTATTAAAAGTAGAAATCCCTCCAAGTAAAGGGTAAGTGAAGGTTCCCCAAGTTAAAGTGTAATCTTGAATACCTCCATTAAAGTTTACGATTGCACCTCCGTTTGCCAATCCGTAACAAGTTGTATTTGTTGAGGAGTAAGTTGATGACAATTGTGATGGCTCAGTTAAAACAATACTGTTGGTTAATGAGCAGCCAACTGAGTCAGTTATCATTAAGCTATAATTTCCAGCAGTAAGGTTATTTAAATTTTGAAGTGTGTCAGTAGTTGACCAAGCAAATGTTAAATTTCCTGCCCCTCCTGTAGTATTTGCTGTAATTGCCCCATTATTTCCGCCATAACATAAAACGTTAAACCCATTGTATTCAGGAGAGATTAATGATAGAGCCAAACTATTTGAAGGCTGATTTACAGTTGTGTTATTTGTAGTTGTACATCCGTTATCATCTGTAATGATTACAGAATAATTCCCTGCTGAAAGGTTGCTTATGTCTTCTGTGGTATCATTATTGTTCCATAAGAAAGTATAAGATTGAATTCCACCATTTACAGTTAAATTAATACTTCCATCAGCAACTAAGCAAGAGACTAAATCAGTTGGTGTGATTGAAGAATTAAGTAAATTGGGTTCATTAATTGTTGCAGAGTCAGAGAATGTACATCCATTTGCATCAGTAACTGTAAAGATATGAGTGTTTGCTGATAAATTGTTTGATGAAGCGCCATTCCAGAATTCAGTATAACTAGCTGTTCCTCCATTAATGGTTAAGATAGCAGTTCCTGTAGAATCGCCATTACAAAGAACGTTAGTAGTGCTTGCTGTTGCAGTTAATGTATTAGGTTCGGAAATTGAAATTGAATCTGAGAATAAACAACCATTTGCATCAGTTACTATATATGAATGTATTCCTGAAGATAGTGCTGAAGAATCTTTTGTCCCCCAATTTTCTAAATAAGGTGAAGTACCTCCTGTAATATTTAATGTAACATTTCCATCTGAAAGTCCATGACAACTTACATCTGAAATGATCTCACTTACCGTAAGGATTGTTGGTTCAGTAATTAAAATACTATCATTGTTAATACATCCATTAGCGTCAGTAATTGTGAAAGAATGAAAACCACTAATTAATGCAGTAGAATCACTTGATCCCCAATTTTCTGAATAAGGTGAAGTACCACCAGTAATTAATAAGTTAGCACTTCCATCATTTTCTCCATTGCAACTTACAGTTGTAAGAGTTGCTGTAGTTAGTATTGAATCAGGTTCGGCAATTGTAATGATATCTGAGAATACACATCCATTATTGTCTGTTACAGCAAAAGGGTAAGTTCCAGCTGGAATTCCAATTGGTGTTTGGAAAAATGATATTCCATTTGGTAAAGGGTAGGTTAATGTGTCCCAAGCTAAGGTGTAGTTTGTAATTCCTCCAAAAAAGCTGACAGATGCACTTCCATTATTTCCATCATAGCAAGAAACATTAGTTTGAGTATATGTTGCATAAAGTAAATCAGGTTCGCTAATGGTTATAGTGTCGTTGAAAGTACAGTTGTTAACATCAGTAATAGTTATAATGTATTCACCTGCTGAAATATTTGTTAAATCTTCAGTTAGATCGCCATTATTCCATGCGAAAGTATAAGGACTGATTCCTCCTGAAGAAGTAATGTCAATACTACCATCAGTTGAACCATTACAATTTACATTTATTGAAGTGTAAGTAATGTTTAAAGCATTAGGCTCATTAATAGTAATTGAATCAAGAAAAGTACAGCCATTATTATCAGTGATTGTATAATTGTAAATGCCTGCAGATAATCCGGTAGTGTCAGCCGTCCCCCAATTACTTGTGTAAGGAGAGTTTCCTCCGGAAATAATTAAAGAAACATTTCCATTTATTTCATTATTACAGAGCACATTTGTAGTGTTCTCTAAAGTATTAATTAATGAAGGCTCAGTTATTGTAATGCTATCTGTTGCAGAGCAACCACTTGTATCGGTTACCGTACATATATAGGTGCCTACTGTAAGATTTGTAATTTGTTCTGTTGTATCTCCAGAAGACCATAAATAAGTACCTAGTGTTGTTGGTTCATTTATAACTATTGAATAATCTTCAGTTGCTCCATAGTATGGGATGTAGGTTGGTGCAGAACCAAATTCACAAGCTCCAAAGGCATCATTATTATACTGAGAAACTACTCTTAACCTTGTTGCTCCGTAAATTCCTAAATTTGGTACTGTGAATGTTAAGGTGTTTAGATTTGGTATAGAAGTGGTGTCAGTTAGAATTATTCCTATTTCCTCACCAATACCATCAAAATCGCCATCAATATTCCAATCTATAAATGCTTTAGCTCCTGCTTCCCATACAGAGTTTGTGCTATTGTTGAAAACCCCCATAATGATATCTAAATTGTATGAAAGACTTGGGCTTAATGTTGTGAATTGTGCTGTGTAATCTTCATATTGGTCAGCAAGATTAGCAGTATTATTAACTATAGAGTCTCCGTCTCCAACTAAGCGAACTAATTCAATATTGTTTTTGTCATTAAAAAAAGGTGAAGAAGAACAATAGGTTAATGTTGAGGTTCCTCCCCCTCCTCCTCCTCCTCCTCCAGAAAGTAGTATGCTAGCTGTTCCGTCTGTAAATCCATTACAGCTAACGTTTGTACTAGCCAAAGAAATATTAGGGCTATTTATGTTATCTAAAATAGTTATGCTTTCAGTAAAAGTATTACAAGTATTTGCATCTGTAATTGAGATTGAGTAAGTCCCGGCGCATAAATCATTTTTGCTTATCGCGCTATCTCCATTTGCCCAAATGATAGAGTAGGGAGTTGTTCCTCCTTGCATAGATAGATTAATGCTTCCATTACAGTTAGCAGTGTCACATGATATGTTATTAGTTGACAGACTACTTTCTTGAAAGGAATCTGGTTCATTAATGTTGAAAGTCAAAGTAGGTGTAATTCCACATACTGAATCGGATAATGATAAAGAATAAGCCCCAGGAATTAAATTTGAATGAGATGCTATATTAGGTAAAGAAGGTGTCCAATTGAAATTGTAAATTCCTGATCCTCCAGTTGTAATAGCATTTAGTGTTCCATCATTACTATATTTACATGTAATATTAGTTCCGTTTAAATTTGCATTTATTGAGTTATATTCGAGAACATTGATGCTAACAGAATCGGTACATCCCCAATTAATGTCTGTTACTATACAAGAGTAAGTTCCAGATACTAAATTGGTAGCTATTGCAGTATTTTGTCCATTATTCCAATTATAGGTATATTGTCCAGAGCCATTTGTTAATGAAAGTATAGATGCAGAGCCATTTGTCCCTCCGTAACAATTAGTATTAAAACTTGTGCTATCTATTTCGAAAGTAGAACAATTCACTAAATTTATTGAAGCAAGACTAGCTGAGGATAAGGCTGGTTGAATTTTATTTCCTGTATTATCAATTTCAAAGGTTTCCCAAGATGATGTATACTCCCCATAAGGAGCAGAGTTTTGAAACTTAACTCTTAAAGTTATTTCTTGATTCATTTGCATTCCTAAGTTAGTTCCAGTGACATTCCCCCAGAATCCATAAGCATTTCCATTGTTATCTATATTGTATGGGATGGTCAAATATCCTACTGGGGAATACCAGGCTAATACTATCTGTCCTTGTGTTATCGCTTGAGTACTATGGGAGATAATAAATTCTGGACGTATATTTACATCACATCCTGTATTAGTGATACTTATAGTGTCGTAGGCCCAAATATTATATCCATCAATGATTCCTGGATAGTTTAGGTTAGAAGTGTCAATAAATGCTGAAACTGCTTGGGTTAATGATTTTGTATTGTTGAATCCAACAGTTGTTGAATCAATCTTAGTGCATCCTGCATTATCTGTAATTGTTACTATGTATAGGCCTGACCCTATCCCTGTTAAATCTTCAGTAGTGATTCCGTTATCCCAATTGTATGTATAGGGTAATTGTCCTCCTAGGGTAGTTAAGTTAATGGATCCGTCAAGTGTATTACTGCAACTAGTATTGGTAGCTGTAATTGTACTGGAAATAGCACAACCAGATAAAGTAGAGAAAACAACACCAACCTGCCAGTTCCCTCCACACATTACTCTAAAATTATAATTGGTATTTGGAGTAAGTGCTGAAATCGTATAGTTAGTTGTTGAACTGGCATTTGGGATAGTAGATATTGTTATCCAGGTAGGTGTTGAGACTTCTCTATATTGAAGTGTATAGTCAGTTGTACTACATGAGTTATTTCCCCAAGTAATTTCAGCGCTTGTGCTTGTAATATTAGTGGCAGTAGGGACAGTTGGTTTTCCTGCCCAACTTGTTATAGCAATGGCTGTACAAATAAATAACAGTATTCTTCTTTTCATAATTTCGTTTTGAGTTTGTTCTTGACTCGCAAATGTACAAAAACTATCTCCATCTTTAATTTTTATTAATACTCTCTATCTTTTACGAATGTATCTGAGATTAAGTTGTGTAAGTAATTATTTGTAGTTATTAATATAGTATATGTTGGTTGGCGTTTTCTTGTCGTTATTTTTTAAATTATTACCTTATTTTGTAACTAATAGTGTTCTCTGTTCGTTTTATTGATGGAAGTAGTTATTGACTTAGTTTATTAATAAAAGCATGTTAATAACTCAAAAATTAGTGTTATGAAATTAGATTTACAAGAAAAATTTACTATGTTTACAGTCTTGTTTTACGACAAAAACAAAGAAAACTTATGACGAAAAACTATTATTATCAGGTTAAACTGATTCAGAATTCATACCTATTATGGTGTGGGTTTTTCGCGTATTTTATTTTCGGTAATTCAGTCATTGTTCCCCAGAACAGTGGCTTTTTACATATAATTAACCCTTTTAATAATTAAAACATGTATTATGAAAAACAAGTTTAGTAAAATGATGTTTACCTTTGTTGCAGCTTTAGCGCTTTCAGTGTCTACAGTCTCTGCTACATGGGTAAGTGTCCAAGTAACTCCTGGTTCGTATGCTGGTGAGATCAGTTGGTCGTTAATAGACGCCTCTGGTTCAACTGTAGCATCCCAAGCAGCGGGTTATTATTCAAGTTCAATTCAAGTAGACACTTGGGTTGATGTTGCTGATGGCTGTTACACAATGGAGTTATATGACTCTTACGGTGACGGTTGGAATGGTGGTGTATATGTCATTATCGATTCAGCATTAACTTCTTATGGTTCAGGAGGTCTTTTGTCTGGCTCACTAGGTATTGATCTTATTAGTATCAATGCTACCTGTGTTGCTGGATGTACTGATTCTACTGCCAATAATTACGATCCTCTAGCTGCTTTTGATGATGGGTCATGTACTTTTGGTTGTGCGGATAACGCATTAACTTTAAACATGGCTGATTCATATGGTGATGGATGGAATGGTAATGTATGGAATTTATCTGATCTTACGGGTAATGTTGTAGCAACTGGAACTATTTTGAGTGGTTCAACTGGAACAGAAGCTTTCTGTCTTCCTGATGGTTGTTATACTCTTTCTTGTGATGGTGGTTCATACCCAGGTGAAGTTTCTTGGACTTTAACAGACACTGCAGGTACTGTAGTTGCTTCTGGTGGAGCTCCTGGAACGCAAAACCTTAATTTAAATTCTTCTTGTACTTCAGGTTGTACTGATATGTTCGCATCAAATTACGACCCTACGGCTGTATTTAATGATGGTACATGTTTATATCCTGGATGTTTAGATCCTTTAGCTACAAATTATTGTGCTACTTGTAATGTAAATGATAGTTTATCATGTGTTTTCCCTGTGTGTAACGCACTAGATTTCACTGATAACTTTGAAGCTGCAAACCTTTCTGGGAATGGTTGGACAACTTTATCTGGTGCTGAAGCTTCAGTTTCATTAACTACTGCTAATGCAATTGCTGATACTGTATCTTTAGAATTTACAGGTGGTAATTATGCTGGTTGGAATTACCCTTATAGCACTGAAGCTGATGCATTTGGAGGTTCTCCTGATCACGTTTCTTCTGCTACTATTTGTTTAGACATGAGTGGTTCTGCTGCTACTGTTAATATGACTTTAGATGCTGAATTAGCATCTTACTACTCTTCAACTTATGGTTGGTTTAGAGTTAGAATTAGTGGAGATACTGTTGGATTTGCTGATGTTGCTGGAAATGGTGCATACAACAATTCAACTTTATCTGGTGTTAATACTTTAACTTATGATTTATCTGCTTATGCAAATCAATCTCAAGTTTATGTAACATTTGAAGCGTCTTGTAAGTATGGTCCTTCTTATAACGCAACAGTTGCTGATTTTGTAAGAATTGATAACATTAATGTATTTAATGTATATCCTTGTACGTATTATGCAGCTTCTGCTGCAGTAGATGCTGACGCTTCTTGTAATGCTGGTACTGACGGTTCTGCTACTGCTACTGTAAGTTCTCCAAACGCAACTGCTGACACTTACCTTTGGTCTGACGGTCAAACTACTGCAACTGCAACTGGTTTAGCTGCTGGTACTTATACGTGTACTACAACAGATTCAATTAATGGTTGTACTGCTACTGCATCAGTTACTATTGGTGAGCCTTCAGCTCTTGTTTTAACAGCATTTGTTGTTGATGCTACTTCTCCTGTTGCTATGGATGGAGCAGTTGATTTATCTGTTGCAGGTGGTACACCTTGTTATTCAGGTTCTAATACTGTTTCTTGTGCTGCGCCTAACAATAGTTATGGTGGTAATGTATTTAATGTTATTGCTTCTGCTGATTTAGGTATTTCTTCTTTAGATTTATTCTGTCAAGCTGGTCTTGGTGATATTGATGTATATTACAGAAATGGTTCTGCTGAAGGAAATGAGTTAGATGCTTCTGCTTGGACACATGCTGTTTACCAAGGTAATATGTTAAATGTTGCTGGTTTAGTAAATGTACCTGTAAGTATTGCAGCTTCTGCTGGTGATACTATTGGTATTTATGTTATCTGTTCTGATGGTATGCAATATACTTCAGGAAATGCAGCTGCATATACTACAATTATTTCTTCTGATGCTAACCTTGCTATCTCTAATGGAGCTGGTTTAGGTACTTATATTGCATTTAGTGGTTCAGTTTTCGGTCCTCCTAATGGAGCTAGAGACTTTGCGGGTAATGTAAATTATGGTACAGCTTCTTATACTTATGCTTGGTCTACTGGAGCAGTTACTGAAAATGTAGCTGGTTTAGGAATGGGTCCTGTTTCTTGTACAGTTACTGACTGTAATGGTTGTACTGCTACTTATAGTGGATTTGTGATGGTGAATATTGTATCTGGTTGTATGGATACTTTAGCATCTAACTATAATGCTTCTGCTAATCAAGCTGACAGTTCTTGTACTTACCCAGGTTGTACTGATGCAGTTGCTACTAATTTTGATGCATCAGCTAATTTAGATGATGGATCATGTGCTTATACTTGTGCATACTATGGTTATGATGATGAAATCACGATTACTTATAATTCTGATTTCTATGCTGACGAAACTTCTTGGCAAATTCTAAATGCTAATGGAGATACAGTTGCTGCATCTGTACCTTATGCTACTGGTACTGCTACTTATGTTACTACTGGTTGTGTTTATGATGGTTGTTTTACTATCGAGATGCAAGATTCTTATGGTGACGGATGGGGTTTTGGAACAGGAAATATTATGGTTCAAAATGCTAATGGTGATACTTTAATTACTGGAGCTACTGTTGCTACTGGTTCTTCTAGTTCTGCAGTATTTGGAGTTAACTCTACATGTATTGTTGGTTGTATGGATGTTATGGCTACAAACTTTGATCCTGCTGCTACTATTTCTGATAGTACTGCTTGTATTTTCTGTACTGATAACATGCTTACGCTTAACATGCTTGATTCATATGGTGATGGTTGGAATGGAAATTCATTTAGTTTAACTGATGTTGTATTTGGTTCTTCTGTTGCTACTGCAACTTTATCAGCTGGAGCTGCAGGTACTGCGTTTTTCTGTATTCCTGATGGATGTTATAATATTGTTGTTGATTATGGTTCTTTCCAAGGTGAAGTTTCATGGAATTTAACTGATGCTTCTGGTGCAATTATTGCTTCTGGTGGTGCACCTTATTCAGGTTCATTATCATTAAACACTACTTGTGCTATTGGTTGTTTGGATCCTTTAGCTAATAACTATGATTCGTTAGCAGTTTTAGCTGATTCTTGTGCATATGTTGGTTGTATGGATATGACTGCAGTGAATTATAATACTGGAGCTAATGTTAGTGATAGTACTTTATGTATCTATCCTGGTTGTGGTTCTACGCTTCCTTATACTGAAGATTTTTCTTCTGGAATGGGTGCTGATGTAACTTTAGCTTGGACTGCAGGTGGTTCTATTTCTTCTGTTGATGCAACTAACAATGGTACTTTCTCTTGGCATGGTCAAGGTGATCAGTCTGCAGGTTGGATTTATCCTTATGGTACTGGAGTAGAGGCATTTTCATATTCTCCTACTCATGTTGCTTCAGGTTCATTATGTATGGATTTAACAGCTTATGCTGGTCAATCAATCATGATGACATTTGATTTAAGACAGACTTTCTCATTCAACGCTACTTATTCTTGGTTTAGAGTAACTGACGGAACGAATGTTTTAGCTTCTTCTACAGGTGCTGACTATTATTCACCAGCTACTCCTGATTCTGATGCTTGGTATAATGTTTCTTACGATTTATCTGCTTTAGCAGGTACGCAAGCAACTATTGTATTCCAATCAGCTGGTAAATATGCTGATGATTACTACCAAGGTGGTGATAACTCATTTGTTGATAATATCAGCATTGATGTAGCTATTACTCCTGTTTTAGGTTGTACTGATTCTACTGCTTCTAACTATAATGCTGCTGCAAATACTGATGATGGTTCTTGTGTTTCTTGTGGTGCTGGTTATGCGTATGTAAATATCAATTGTGATAATGGTTCATACCAAACTGAAGTTTCTTGGAGCTTAGTTGATGGTGCAGGTTTAACTGTATTAACTGGTGGTGCTCCATTTAACTTAGATACTTGTTTAGCTGATGGTTGTTATACTGTTGATATGGTTGATTCATATGGTGATGGATGGAACGGAAACGTATTCTCTATTACTGGAGCTATGTCTGGTGTATCTACTACAGCTACTTTAGCTTCTGGAGCTTCTGGTTCTGCTTCATTAAGCTCTACTGCTTTAGGTTGTTACGTTCTTGGATGTACTGATCCTAACGCAAACAACTATGATCCTATAGCTAATACTGATGATACTTCTTGTACTTATAATTATGGTTGTACAGATCCACTTGCAACTAACTATGATGCTGCAGCATTTATTGATGATGGAACTTGTTCATTCGCAATTTGTGCTACTGCATTTCCATTTGCTGAAGATTTTGAAACTGGTTCAAGTGCTTATTTAACGTTAACTAATGGTGGTAATGCAGGTTCTTCTGTTGATTCATCAAATGGTCAAGCGGTTTATTCTTGGCAAGGTACAGGTGGAACATCTACTGGATGGTTATTCCCTTACGCTACAGGTCCTGATGCATTTAATAGTGTAACTCATATTGCAACAGCTTCTATCTGTGTTGATTTAACTTCATTTGCTGTAGGTTCTACAGTTGCAATGAGTTTCGATCTAAGACAAGAGGCTTCTTTCAATGTTACTTATTCTTGGTTCAGAGTTAAATCTGATACTAATGTATTAGTTTCAACTGCTGGTAACGATTACTATACGCCTACTGCAACTTGTGGTGATGCTTGGGTAAATCATACTTATGATCTATCTGCTTTTGCAGGTCAGAATGTAACTCTTGATTTCCAATCAGTTGGTAAATATGCTGATGATTACTACAATTGTGGTGATAACTCTTATGTTGATAATATCAGCATTGAAAGTGCTATCTTTGGTTGTATGGACGCATTAGCGACTAACTATAACCCAGCTGCTACTGCTTCTGATGGTTCTTGTGTTTATCCTGCTTGTGCTGAAAATGTACTTGTTTTAAACATGGTTGACTCTTACGGAGATGGATGGAATGGTAATGTATGGACAATGACAGATCCTTTAGGGAATGTTGTAGCTTCATCTACTATAGCTTCAGGTGCTACTGGATCTGACACTTTATGTATCCCTGATGGATGTTATACTATTGTTTGTAATGATGGTTCATTTATGTCTGAAGTTTCTTGGGATTTAGTTGATGCTTCTGGTACAATTATATTGTCTGGTGGTGCATCTGCTACAGTTTCTAATACTTTAGATTTAGGTGGAATGTGTGCAGCTTATGGTTGTACTGACCCAACTGCATCTAACTATAGTGCAACTGCTACTATTGATGACGGATCTTGTAATTACGCTTGTTTAGACAATGAAGTAGTTATAGGAATGTTTGATGCTTACGGTGATGGTTGGAACGGTTCTACTTATGATATCTCTACTGGAGGTGTTTCTGTAGCTACTGGTGGTTTACTAACTGGATACTTTGCTTACGACACTTTATGTTTACCAACTGGTTGTTATGATGTAACTGTAGGTGGAGGTTCTTTCCTTTCTGAAGTTTCATTTGACTTTGCTTCTTTAGTAGGTGCTGCTGCTGGTTCTTATACTGATGTTTCAGTAGGTGGAGCTGCTTGTGGTCCTATCTTAGGATGTACAGATTCAACTGCTATGAACTATGATGCTACTGCTACTCAAGATGATGGTTCTTGTACTTACTGTGTAGGTACTTATGCTAATATCTCTGTAGGTGGTGGTTCTTATATGTCTGAAGTTTCTTGGACATTAACTAATAGTGCAGGTGGTACTGTTGCTTCAGGTGGTGCTCCATTCTCATTAGACACATGTTTAGCTGACGACTGTTATACAGTTGATATGGTTGATTCATATGGTGATGGTTGGAATGGTTCTACATTTGATCTTGATGGTGTTGCTTTAGGAACTATTGTAACAGGTGCTACAGGTTCATTTACATTCTCTACTGGTTCAGCTGCTTGTGCTGTATTAGGATGTACTGATCCAACTGCATCTAACTATGACCCTACAGCTACTGTAGATGATGGTTCATGTACATATCCATGTTTATTGGATGAAGTTACTTTAACTCTGACTGACTCTTATGGAGATGGATGGAATGGAGGAACTTTAACTATTGATGGAGTATCTTATACACAAGGATCTTATTCATGGCCTTATACTGCTGGAGCTTCTGAATCATTTGTAATTTGTGTTGATTTATCAACTTGTATTACTGCAACTTATTCAGCTGGATCTTACAGTTATGAGAACTCTTGGTCTATTGTTGATGCTTCTGGATCTACTATAGCTTCTGGTGGTGACAACAGTGATGACTTTGGTGTTTGTGCAATCTCTGGTTGTACTGATTCTACTGCAACTAACTATGACGCAACAGCTACTGTTGATGATGGTACTTGTATTTATGTGATTTCTGGTTGTACTGATGCAACTGCAACTAACTATGACGCAACAGCTACTGTTGATGATGGTACTTGTACTTACTGTGTAGGTACTTATGCTAATATCTCTGTAGGTGGTGGTTCTTACATGGGAGAAGTTTCTTGGACATTAAGTGATGGTACTGGTTCAGCTATCTTATCTGGTGGTGCTCCATTCTCATTAGACACATGTTTAGCTGACGACTGTTATACAGTTGATATGGTTGATTCATATGGTGATGGATGGAGTGGTTCTACATTTGATTTTGATGGAGTTGCTTTAGGAACTATTTTAACAGGTTCTACAGGTTCATTTACATTCTCAACAGGTTCAGCATCTTGTGCTGTAACAGGTTGTACTGATCCAACTGCAACTAACTATGACGCAACAGCTACTGTTGATGATGGTTCATGTGTGTATCCATGTTTATTGGATGAGGTTACCTTAAATCTTTACGATTCTTATGGTGATGGTGGTGGTTCAATTACAATTGATGGTTCTACTTATACTTTAGCTTCTGGTTCTTCACAGGCGTTTACTGCTATATGTGTTGATTTATCAATATGTAATACTGCTACTTATGCTGCAACTGATTCTTACAGTTCTGAGAATTCATGGGATATCGTTGATGCTTCTGGTGCTATTATAGCTTCTGGTGGTGCTAACAGTGATGACTTTGGTAGTTGTATCGTTATTGTTGATGGTTGTACTGATTCAATAGCTTGTAATTATAACCCATTAGCTAATAATGATGATGGTACTTGTAATGTTTCACTTGGTTGTACTGATTCTACTGCAACGAACTATGATGCTACTGCTTGTATTGATGATGCTTCATGTATAGCTTCAATTTATGGTTGTACTGATCCATCAGCAATAAATTACTATCCTGGTGCTAATGCTGATGATGGTAGTTGTTGTTTGATTGCAGGTTGTATGACTGCAACAGCATCTAATTATGATCCAGCAGCTTGTATTGATGATGGTTCTTGTTTATCTGCAGTTTCTGGTTGTACTGATGCTTCTGCGACTAACTATGCCCCTACAGCTACTGTAGATGATGGTTCATGTACTTATAACTGTAATGCTTACCCAACTGGATTGAATGTATTTGATGTAATTGATAACCGAGTGAACTTTGCTTGGGACAATATGAATTCTACAAACTGTTTGGTACTTAAGTATTATGTAAGATACCGTGAGGTAGGTGCTTCAGCTTGGAATACAAGAGCTGCTGGTGTTGGAAATGGATTATGTAACTTTGGATTGAATACGACTTCTCAACTGTTGTTAGGCTTAACAGCTTCTACAACTTATGAGTGGAAATTGAAAGCTTTCTATTGTGGTGGTTCAAGTTCTAATTACTCTCCAGTATCTACGTTTACTACTGCAGACGCTTGTCCTATTTTAGCTAACTTAGCTGTTCAGACTTACTCAGGTAATCATACTAAGGCTAACTTTACTTGGGATAGTACTGGTACTTATACTTATGCTCGTGTAGCTTTAAGAGTAGATACAACAGGATCAGCATGGCAAACTGTAGGTGGGTTTGGTACTTTTGCTCCAGCGTTGTCTCAGATTAAGTTTGGTTTAACTGCTGGTGAGAGTTACAGAGCAGGAGCGAGAGCTTACTGTAATGCAAACATTTCATCACATAGATCATGGTGGACTCCATTTATATTCTGGACTCAACCTGGTATTGCAATTAAGCTTGAAGGAGGTACAGCAATCAATCACTTAGATGTTTATCCTAACCCGTCTAGAGATATCTTTAATGTGAGTTTCACATCAGAAGATGCTCAAGATTTAGAAGTTAGAGTAATAAATGTTGTTGGTGAGGTTGTATATACTGAAAGCTTATCACAGTTCATTGGTGAGTATACTAAGCAAGTTGATTTAGCTAATTATACTAAAGGAGTTTACTTCTTAGAAATTACAACTAATAATGGTGTGATTAATAAGAAACTAATCCTTCAGTAAGAAGCTAGTTAATTCTTAATATTAAGAAGCCCGAGCAATTGCTCGGGCTTCTTATTTATATAAGTGTAATCCAATTTTTAAAAACTTTTAATATCGTATTTTTGTACTTAAATTTTTAATAACATGAGATCTTATTGCTATATATTTACTTTACTTGTATTTTATTCAACTACCTCTTTTTCTCAAACTTGGAACTTAATTTGGAATGATGAGTTTAATTCAAATCAATTAGACAGTACAAAATGGATTCATGATATTGGAACTGGTTCTCAGTACGGTTTGTATGGGTGGGGTAATAGTGAACTCCAATATTATCAACCACAAAATACTGAAGTAAATAGTGGTTCTGTAAAAATAATTACAAAAGTGGAGTCAACTGGAATAGTTGATTCTTGGAATAACACAATGTATTATTCTTCATCTAAAATAACAACCAAGGGTACATTTGACTTTAGGTATGGAAAAGTTGAAGCTAGAATTAAAACTGTTGATGGGGAAGGTTTTTGGCCTGCTTTTTGGATGTTACCTAGTGGTGGGAGTTGGCCATGTGATGGAGAGATAGATATTATGGAGCAGTGGGGTAGTGACGGACCGTCAAACACTACTACAGGAGCAGCTCATGCTGGAATATGTCCTGGGGGTAGTACTTATCAAAGTTCCTCACATGTTATATCTAGTGGTTCATATGCTGATAATTTTCATATTTACTCTATACAATGGCAGCCTGGTCTTATTACTTGGTATGTTGATAATATTCAATTTTTACAAGTAACTCCTTCTTCATATCCTAATATTAGCTGGCCATTTAATTCTAATAATTGGTATTTGATGTTTAATTTAGCAATAACAAGTTCTGGCCCAAATTCAAATACAGTATTTCCTTCTCAAATAGAAATAGATTGGGTTAGAGTATATGAAAATACAGGAGGAGTTTCTGGGTGTATAGATTCACTAGCTCAAAACTATAATGCTAACGCAACTAATGATAATGGTTCGTGCGAGTATTTAGTAAGTTTTGAAGTAAATTTAAATTGCGCATCTAATATTAACGCCCCATCTGTGGTTTACATAACTAGCTCTGATATTAATTGGGATTGCAATACTTACGCTTTAAACGATTCTAATTCTGATGGTATTTGGAATGGAGACTTTGTATTGCCGAATGGATCTTTTGATTATATATATTGCACTGATGGATGGACAGATTCTGAAAGTAGTGGTTTAATTACGTCAATGCAAAATGGAGCAAGTTGTGCACCAATTACAGATTTTTCTACTTATGCAAATCGATCAATTAATATTACCAGCGATACAAGCATCACAAATGTATGGGGGTCTTGTTACTCATGCATAGGAGGGTGTACTAGTTCAACTGCATCAAATTATAATTCAAATGCAGATTATGATGATGGTTCTTGCAACTATAACACCAACTTTAATGTTACTTTTCAAGTAGATATGAATAATGTTACATATCCATTCACGCTTCCTGAAGTAAATGGGACATTTAATAGTTGGTGTGGTTCTTGTGCTTCTCTAACAGATGTTAATAATGATAATATTTGGGACATTACTCTTTCTTTACCAGCAGGTTATTATGAGTATAAGTTTTCATCTGATAATTGGACTATTCAAGAAGATTTATTGAATTCGGGTAATTGTGTTGTGTCTGCATGGGGATATACTAATAGGTTTTTGAATATTACAAGTGATACAATTCTTGATTTATTTTGTTGGGGGTCTTGTGTCGAATGCGTTTCTACTGTAATCACTGGTTGTAC
>Ga0308011_10000545_pt1 | contig 19975 bp, 31 predicted proteins | sample Neamet177_FD_203144 | JGI IMG/M metagenome (GOLD analysis project Ga0308011, IMG submission 203144) | Marine microbial communities from water near the shore, Antarctic Ocean - #177 | ecosystem: Environmental > Aquatic > Marine > Unclassified | place: Southern Ocean | collected 2014-07-25 | reverse complement strand
GAGTTAAATCTTGGAACTGCTGCTGGTATGTCAGTTCGACAAAACAAAACAGGCTACTCAAGTAATGCTGCTGGTTTTTGGCTTGGTAATGATGGCGGTACTGCTAAATTTAATATAGGTAATAGCTCAAGCTTTTTAAGATGGGACGGATCAGCTTTAAATATAGCAGGTAGCATTGCTGCAACTACAGGGGTAATTGGTGGATTTACCGTTGGCTCTAATAGTTTAATTGCAGGTAGTGGCACATCAAGAATTTCATTATCAACTGCTGCTGGAATACACCTGGGCAATAATACTTTTGGTAGTGCGCCTTTTAGGGTTTCACTAGCTGGCGCTTTAGTGGCTACAAATGCAAACATCTCAGGAGCTATAACAGCATCATCTTTAAATGTTACTAATGCCACGATTACAGGAACACTTGATGCTTCTGTTATCACTTTAAATGGTGAGCCATTAAGCAATTTAATGTCTTACAGTTCTTCTGGAACAGGATCAATAACTCTTTTAGAGGTTGCTAATATAGATGGTGATTTTGTTGTTAATGGTAATTTTGAAGCTACAGGGTCACAGCCTGATTTGGTTATTGGAAAGGTTTATAACGTATCTGATGCAAATGACAGAACTATTCAAGCTGATGCAAGGTTGGTCAGTGCGAATGGGGATGCTAGTTTTAAAATACAATCGCAAACACACAATAACGCAACCCTAACAACTAAGGCATCATTCTCATATACTGCTTTTGGAAATACAGCATCATTGGGAACGGCAGGAACTTTAAAAATTAATAGTGGCAATGCCCTTTCCTTAACTTTAGACACCTCGCAAAATGCAACCTTTACTGGAGAAGTTACAGCCGATGCTATACAACTACCAGTCCAAACTCCATCAAGTACAACAAACAAAATTTATAATGTAGGCGGAGCTTTATACTTTAACGGAGCTGCTGTTGGCGGTGGTGGTGCGGGAGATATTTCAGGGGTTGTTGCAGGTAGCAACTTAACTGGCGGAGGTACTTCAGGATCAGTTACTTTAAACCTAGCCAATGCAATATCTATTTCAGGAACTATTGCTTCAGGGGCTATTACTAGCTCAGGAAATCTTTTAATAGATTCTGATAACGCTGAAATAAATTTAAAATCAGGAGTGGGAACAACTAGTGGTGCTGTAAATTGGACGTTTAATAGTACAGGAACTGATTTTGCTTCTATAAAACTACCTTACGCTACAAGAGCAACTAAAGGTCTATGGATAGACTCAGGTTATCCAATAACAATAGATGCAACCACTAGAATTGATTTTGATATCATTGGTTCAACAAAAATGGATTTAGATGGTAGTGGTTTATCTGTAGCAGGTTCTATCACTAGTGGAACTATTATAGTAACGTCCGATAACTCATATTTCCGCGATAATGACAACGTAGGAATATATCTACAAACAACAGCACAAGGCACTGGCAATAATGATGGAGTACGCGTAGGTTTAAATGGTACTCATGCTTTTGTTTGGAATTATGAAGCCAAACCTCTAGCGTTTGCAACAAGTGGTACAGAACGTCTTTCTATTGGTGCTACAGGTCTGTTTGATTTTAAAGCCAACAACATTACCAACATTGGAACTATTGCTTCAGGAGGTATTACTAGTTCGGGCTTTATCACTGGAACACGATTAAGAGTTGGCGATGGTACTGATGGTTACTTCTATTCCGATACAGCAGGAAGAACAGCTTTTAGAAGTGGAGAATTTTACATTCAAGACACTGTTCCTACTTATTATAACTATGCTACTAATCAATATCACGGAGCTTCTAGCGGTGATAATCATTATTTCCGTGGCAACCCTTTATCAGGTAATAACTGGAGCATACCAGCTTCAGGAGCTGCAACTTTTGCAGGTAGAACTATTATGGGTGGAGATGGTGCTAGAGTACAAATTGCAAACTCTACTGCTGCTGATTCCTCAAACCTCTATACACTTGCTGTAGGTAGTCAGTCTGGAAATAAATCAATACTAGCTGCAAGAGATATTAATACAACAGCAGGTGGCTATCAGATAAATGGCACAACAGTCATAGATACCGCAAGAAATATTTCAGCAGGAGCTATTACAGCTTCAGGTTTAATTAGAAGTAATAGTTCAAACTATTATGGCAATGCTTCTACTGCGGTGAATTACAGAGGTTACGGAGATACGCCTATAATGTCAGGGGTTTCTGGTGCAACGTATCTATATGCAGGTGGCTCAGGTTCTGTTTGTCTTACATTACAATCAAGTAGAACTATTGCTCCTCAACTTGCAATAGGTCAAGTAAATAATTTTACAACAGTCATAGATGCCTCAAGAAACATGTCAAATATTGGAACTATTACAGCTACAGGAAATCTTTCGGCAGCTGGTCAGTTATTGGGCAGAGGATTTAGAGCAGGTAATAGGGGTGAGCTTCATATAAATGCAGTTGGTGCTGGTGATGTTGCTGAGATTTTCTTCGGTTATGGTGATGGTTTTACTGAAGCAAATCTTAGATGGGGTATTTCTGATAGAGGAACTACAAATGACCAGCTTATAATTTATCGCGCCCCAGCATTAGGGGGTTTTACAGCAGTTGCAACTTTTGACGCGAGTGAAATGACTTTAGCTGTTGCTAATGGATATAAGGTTGGCACTACGAGTGTAATAGATGCTGCAAGAAACATTACATCTAGTCAATTATATATAGGCTCTTGGACTCCAAGTAATGCAACGTCAATAGGTAGAATTGGTAAAGTTACAGATAGACCAGCAGGTTCAATAACAAACCAGCTAGGCACTAATGCCAATTCAGTGTGGGAAATTGTAGACTATGATTGGACTGTTGTTTTAGCAAAAGTTACTGATGCAGGAAATTTTACAGCTTCAGGCAACGTAACAGCATTCTCAGACCAACGATTAAAAACAAACATACAAACACTTGATCCAAAACTAGCTTTAAAAATGCGAGGTGTTAGCTTCACTAAAGACGAGAAACAAGGAAGCGGAGTCATAGCTCAAGAAATAGAAAAGATAGCCCCTGAACTTGTATTAACAGCAGATGACGAAATAGGAACTAAATCAGTTGCTTACGGTAATTTGGTTGGATATTTAATTGAGACTGTTAAAGATCAACAAAAGCAAATAGATGAATTAAAAGAACTGATAGGGGCAGCGTAATGTCTTTTTTACCTGTAACTAACTTATCCATGAACGCCATCCATGTTGAAGTAGGCGGAAGCAATAACAGCTCAGTTAGTCTCAATGACTCAGATGTTAGGGGTATTGGCTATACAAATAAAACCTATGATTCAAATGGTATAAGCCAAGGAAGTGGAACGACTATAAGCATGGGAGAGTTTAGAGATGCAAATGATTTAGATATTGACTGGTCACCGCAAATTACTTCAGGTAACTTTCAAATCTCTAGTCCGGCTTATATTTATTGGGGTTACGCAAGATTTTTAGGCGGTGGCTTTGGATCAACCAATGATCTAGGGTCTAATTTATTTAGTAATGCACCCTGGGAGTTTTGGAAAGTTACTGGGCATGCTGGCGTGTTTGGAGCTATACAGAACGATACTTTTAAAATATACATGCCAACAAGCAATGCAGGCTGGGAAGTCTTAAAGATATACAACGGCACATCTAATTCAGGAACTTATCTGGGCGAATACAGAAGGGCAAATGCAACATACTCTGCTACAGGTGGCACTACCCAATGGATTATGGATAAGGTTCTTTTACCAAATACAACATTAGATGGATATTTCTTAGAGTTCTTTTCAGAATAATGGCTAGTTACATCAAAAATAATGTTCCTTACTATTATATTGAGGAATTATATGAGGAAGCACCTGTTAGATACGAAGTGCCAGCAGTTATAGATGCTGATGGTTCTATTGATGAAGAACTATCTATAAATAAATTGGAGGCAATAAAGCCTTCTTTTCAACACATGTTTGATATGGATAAATTATATCCACAAACCTAAATACCTAGGAGGTATACAAAATGGCAATAACATTAACAAGAACAGTTCAAAGAATTGAGACATATCCAGCAATGACACCAGCACCAGAAGGAGAAGAAACTTATCCAACTTTGATGGTTGTCTACAATGATTTATTTGATGATGCTGATGACGATCAACTACCTGTAACTGCTACTAAGGTTTTACATTTTACTAAAGGTGATGACATGTCTGGACAGGATAATTTGGTAAAAACAATTGCCACCGCTATTTGGTTATAAAGGATTTATAAATATCAAATGAAGGTATAAAATTAATAAAAACAGGAATTAAAAATGGCACAACATGATTACAATTTAATTAACCAATCTGGGGCTAACTTTAGGGCTGATCTAAACAATGCTTTAACTGCTATTGTTTCAAATAATAGTGGTAGTTCAGAGCCTACAACTAAATTTGCTTATGAGTTTTGGGTAGATGAAACTTCTGGAAAAATGAAACTTAGAAATTCAGCAAATAATGCTTGGATCACTATGCCATTTAATATTGGTGTTAATAATTCAGTTGATATTAATGTTGGTACTGTTAATGGTCTTACTAGCTTTAGTTTTAATAGCGGTGCAACAGTAACTTCTATTTTAGATGAGGATAATTTTAATTCTAACTCAGCTACAGCACTGGCAACCCAGCAGTCAATTAAAAGCTATGTTGACAGCCAAGTTGGTTCAGATTATTCATTAAGCAATATTCTTGCTGTTGGTAATTCCTCTGGTGGAACTAATATTAATTTATCAACAACCGATAGGGTGCAATTTAGAGACTCAGCTATATATGTGTTTTCTTCAACTGATGGCACTTTAGACCTTAAAGCAGATGGAGAAATTCAATTATCAGCTCCATATATTGACTTAGCTGCTGCAAATGTAAATGTAGACGGAACTATTGATGCTGTTGGTGTTGAGTTTAATACTTTATCTGGAACTGGGTCAGTAACAATTACTGATATTGTTGATGAGGATAATATGGGCAGCAATAGCCCAACAAAATTAGCAACTCAACAATCAATTAAAAGCTATGTTGATAGCCAGGTAACAGCTCAAGATTTAGATATAACTGATGGCTCTAATACAATTGGTATTGATCTGGATTCAGAAACTTTAAGTTTATTAGGCGGAACTGGTGTTAGCTCAAGTGCTTCAGGTAATGGAGTAACCTTTGCTATTGGTCAGCCAGTAGGTACTAGCAACAATGTAGTTTTTAATCAAGTAACTGCATCAGTAGTTGGCAATGCTACAAGTGCAACTGTATTGCAAAACGCTAGAACAATATCTGGAATTAGCTTTAATGGTTCAGCAAACATTACATTAAACACCTCTACCATTACTGAGAATACTAATCTTTATTTTACAACTGCTAGGGCAAATTCTAATTTTGATACTAGACTTGCAACTAAGTCTACTTCTAATTTAGCAGAAGGAACTAATCTTTATTACACATCAAGTAGATTTGATTCTGCTTTTGGCAATAAAACAACTGCAAACTTATCTGAAAACTCAAATCTTTATTACACTGATGCAAGAGTACAGGCTGTTTCTATAAACAATGTTGTAGAAGATACAACTCCTCAGCTTGGTGGCAATTTAGATGTAAATGGAAATTCTATTATTAGTACAAGCAATGGTGCAATTAACTTAGCCCCAGATGGCTCAGGTGTTGTTGTATTTAAAGGAAACGCTACTAAGGGTTCAGGTCAATTTATACTTAATTGTGAAGCTAATACCCATGGAATAACAATCAAAGGTGCTCCGCATAGTGCGGGAGCAAGTTACACATTAACATTGCCCAATAATGCTGGTACAAATAACCAAGTCTTAACAACTAATGGAAGTGGTCTTTTGACTTGGTCTACACCATCAAGCGGTGGAAGCACACCAAGTATTACTGATAACGGAAATGCTAACGCAATTACTATTGATAGTAATGAACTTGTTGCATTTACAGAAGGTACTAAGCAAGGATATAACAAAAAAAGCTATTATGGTGGCAGTGATGAAATGCAGCTCTACTTTGACGGAGTAGAGGGCGTACTGAGAGTAAATGGTGGTTCAGGTAATAGGTTAAATACCCGTATTGATGAGTTTGAAGTAACATCACAAAACAATTCAAAAACACTAGCCCATTTTAAAGAAGATGGTTCTTGCGACCTTTATTATAATAACTCTAAAAAGTTTGAAACAACTACAGCTGGTATTGATATAACTGGAACTGTAAATCTTGATAACTTAACAATTGCTGGTGCTCAAGGTAGTAATGGACAAGTTTTAACTTCAACAGGAAGTGGAATTGGATGGGCTGCTGGTGGTGGTGGCGGTGGAAGCTACAATAATGCTTCTGTTGATGCTCATTTAAATAAAAGCACTGCATCAACTAATGAAGTTCTATCTTGGAATGGATCAGACTATGATTGGGTTGCTCAGTCAGGTGGTGGCGGTGGAAGCAACACTATTACTGTACAAGATGAAGGTTCAACATTATCAACAGCAGCTTCAACTCTTAACTTTGTTGGTTCAGGTGTTACAGCATCAGGAACAGGCGCAACTAAAACAATTACAATAAGTGGTGGTGGTGGTGGTGGTAGCGGTGTTCTATCAGGCGGTGTTAAAATTACGTTAGCCAATGGCTTTTCAAATCAAACAATACCAAGAAATGTTGTAACTAAAATAGGTTTTGACCATGTTCTTTTTGGCAATTCTAATAATGCATTTAATACAACTAACAACACTTATACTGTACCTTCAGCTGGTAAATATTTATTTTTAGGAAAAGTTAGGAGTGAAAATTTTCAGACTACTGCTAATGGTCAGGTTGTATCTCAAGTATATCTGTATAAAAATGGTACGCAATTACCTAATTACAGCACACAACAATATAGTAAAAGTAGTGGTGCAGATATAATTAGATTTGTAATTGATGTCAATAATGTATGGGATTTAGCACAAAACGATGTAATTGATTTTAGATATTCTCTATCCAATTATACTGCTACAAATGGTGTTGATTTATCAGGAAATGGCGTATACACAACTAATTGTTATATGTACATCGTAAAAATAGAGTAATAACAACAGGAAAAAAATGGATATAGCAACAGCAATACATAATTTAAAACCAGAATACGAATTTGGAATAGAATATGTCGTAGAAGATATTGATGGAACACCAACTTTAAGATGGTTAAAAGACATTGATAATAAACCAACAGATCAAGAAATAGATGCAAAAATTATAGAGTTACAAACTGATTGGGATAATCAAGAATACGTTAGAGATAGAATAAAAAACTATCCTAGTTTAGAAGATCAACTAGACATGCAGTATTGGGATTCTGTAAACGGAACGACAACCTGGGCGGATAAAATAGCAGAAATTAAATCTACACATCCTAAAACGTAATTTTAAAATTGGTATATAATTTATAAATAACAAACCATGGAGAGGTATTTATAATGGAAGATGAAAGAAAAGAAATAACTGAAGTAACAATGTTTGATAAGGTTTACAAAACTGAAAACCTAACGCCCAGAGTTACACAAAGTTTTGTTGCAATACAAAGAATGGACAAGGAAGCCCAAGAAGCTAACTATCAATCTGTTAAGGCTGCAAGTGCTGTTGAATTTCAAAAGCAACAATTACAAAACTTTATAAAAGAAGATAAAATTGAAGCTGAAGCAGACACAATAGAAGAAGCAGACGTTTCCGAAGTCTAATGTCAGCTCGTAAGACTGCTAATGATGTTGCTAATGATTTATCAGTAGTTGCTGGTGAGCTTAATGCACATGAACGCGAATGTAATATTCGCTGGAAGCAAATTTTTCGCAAGACGGATGATTTGCAGACTTCAGTTCAAAGCATGAAAACTTGGCTCTTAGCAGGTCTTACAACAATTATTATCAGCCTTATGGCAATAATCGTAAGAGGTCTAATTTAGTCATTGTATGATTGATAAACTTATTGAGCCTGTAAGTCATATTCTGGATAAGTTAATTGCAGATAAAGATTTAAAGACCAAACTGCAACACGAATTAAACCAAGAATTACACAAAGCTAATATGGCTCAACTTGAAGTTAATAAAGTTGAAGCCAGCCATAGAAAAGTTTTTGTTGCTGGGTGGAGACCCTTCACCGGATGGATATGCGCTTTAGCGTTGGCATATCATTTCATTATTGAACCTATTTTAGCTTTTGCTTTTATTATCTATGGCATAGAAGTTAATGCGCCCCAGTTTGATATGAGCAGCTTATTAACAGTTTTAATGGGCATGTTGGGTTTAGGCGGATTACGAACATTCGAAAAAACTAAAGGGTTAGCAAAATGATGATGGATAAAGTAAAAAAAATGCTTATGCGCCATGAAGGGGTGATGTGTCATCTTTATACTTGCAAAGCAAATAAGGTAAGCATTGGAATTGGCAGAAATCTTACTGATGTTGGCATTACAGAAGATGAAGCTATGTACTTATTAAATAACGATATTAAAAAAGTTACTGATGGCTTGACTCTTAACTGGGGTATTTGGAGAACGTTCCCAGAAGAAGTCAGAATGGTCTGTATAGACCTAGCATTTAATTTAGGCATAGAAGGCTTTATGCGATTTAGAAAAACGCGCGAGCTAATGGAATTGGGTCTTTGGCTTGAAGCATCTGAAGAATTATTAAGATCCAATTACGGTACTCAGCTTCCAACTAGATCAGCATTTAACTCAAGGCAGCTTGCCTTATGTCAGCAAAAACAGCAGAAGATCACTTAAATAATTCTAGGCTTGGCGCTTATGCTGAGTCCTTAGTTAAAACATTTTTACTTGAGCATTGCGATTTTGCTTATGAAACGCAAAGCAAACATCCGGCAGATTTAATTTGTGAATTAGGGTCAGCTAGATATACAGTCCAAGTTAAGGCAAGAAATATAACAGCCCAAAAGAAGTTCACTTTTGCTTCAGAGAATACTAGGAAGTTATCAGAGACACATAAAAAATATAATGTAGATATTCTGGCTATGGTGTTTATGCCTAATAAACAAATCATGTTCAAATCATTTGGCGATAGTCAAACCTATTACACTTTCAATGAATCCGTCCTTGCTCCTAATATGGAGCTTGAGACATTTAAAGACACCTTAAACCAACTAAGTTCAATTCCTGTATTAAATTCCCTTATAAAGTAATTTATAAATATCATACCTAAACTATATACATTTATATATTTATATATATAATAGGTGTATATTATTTAAAAGGAGAAATTAATATGAGAACTTACAAAGTAACTACTAACAAAGAAAAAGAATTACAAAATGCTATCGATGCTCTTAAGTCACAACCTAAATGGTTTTTAAATGACGATACAAAACAATTAATGAATGAACTAAGAAATAAGCAAATTGCTTTATTCGAGAGTAGATAACATGAAAGCAATAAGTATAGAAAAACTAAATGGTTATACAGGTGAAGAACTTTTAGTCATATTGAACCAAACTCTTATGGCTAGCAGTTTGGTTAGAAAAAACCAAAATATTACTAGAAAAGATTTAGCTAATGCACAAAAACAAATAGCAAAAGTTTTATGGACTAAATTTCCTAAAATTGCAAAAGCTGAAGGTTTAAAAAAAATTAAGGTAGCATAATGACTAATCTAATATTTTTTGTAGCAGGATTTATAAGTTTCAAACTTCTAAGGTTGATACTTGTACATTTTGATGAATATCAAGCCTTAAAAAAAAGCCGTAGTGTCTGGGTTAAACAGAACTTTGACAACAGGTTGAAATATGACAAGAGACTAGTTAGATAGTTTCTTGTTTATATGTCCAGAGGTATGAGACTTGTATAAATATATATTTATATATACTCTAGGGTTATGATAATTATAAACAACGCTGGGAAGCGTAGGAGGGCGCTTTGATAAAAAGCAACTACACACCAACAGGAAAATGCATAATTTATGTAAAAAATCCTAAAGACTTAGGAACTAGCAGGGGATTAGTTCATAAAGGACTTGGAACGCGCGTACGCGTTATTGATGAATTTGTTGAGGTATCAATTAGAAAAAATTATAAACCTGTATTAGAACAAGCAGTTGCCAAGTGCAATGAAAAGGCTGGTACGCATTTGGTTGTTGCCAATGTTGGACACTTACCCAGAAGCTTGGCTTTTTGTAATGCCTGTATGAAGTTGGATGGTGATGATCCGTATATTATTACTTTAAGATCAACAGACCATAGAGTTGAGCCATTTAAATACCATGTCCGCCAAATGTACTTTCAATGCCTGGATTACTATGCAGCTACATCTAAGAAAGCCAAGGCAGCTATTGCAGATAAAAAGGCTACTGGCTGGAAGGCAGGTAATACAACGAATCTTAATGTTGCTACTATTAAAGCTTCCAGAGCTAGGGAAAAATCAGCCAATGATTATTGCAAGGCTATCATTCCAGAAGTCCGAAGAATCCAAAGATATGGAAAGGTCACATTGCAAGAAATAGCAAACTCACTAATGGCGCAAAACATAAGAACGAGAAGGGACAAGGAAACTTGGACACCAATGGGTGTATCTAATATTTTAAACAAAGCTAAAAAGCTAGGGTTGTAATATGAAGAATGAAACTAATGCTGAAAGAATGGTTAGAGTAATGACAGAACATGATGTGGCTGTTGAATTAAACGCATTATTATTTGTACAGACTGTTGGTATTAAAAAAGACCCAATTGCTGAGTTTATAGCTAAATTTATTTTTACTGAACACAATAAGGGTAATTATCCTAATGTCTCCTTGATAGAAAATACGTTACTTGAATCACCAAATACCATTAGAAAAAAAATTAAATTTTTGGTTGGTTTTGGTCTTATAAAGAATGTTAATAAAAAAGATGACTCAAGAAATAAATATTATCAGCCTACAAAACTACTCAAAAGGATTTATCTGGTAGATATGACCAAAAGAATTAAATGCGTGCTTGAGCTATCGCCTGTTTTTGAAGGCATTATGGGGGAAACCATTGACATGTTTTTTCGTGAAATAGGAACAGCCGATGAGCTTAGTTACTTAAAGACATTAGACCGCAATAGCTTCGATAAAATGGTCGGAAAATGGAGACTTGATCTACTAGATAGTACCAACTTATTTGTGGGCATTAAAAATACCCTCAAAAAATTAGGGTAATATTTTGCGTGTAATAGTTGCACATAGTTATTGCAAAAATATATATTTATATATAAGTTATTAATTAAGATATGGAGAAGTAAGAAAATGAGTTATCAAAAAACATCAAGACGATTGACAATAGCCCTAGAAACTAATGAGCAGATTAAAAATGCTACTAAAACTTTTTATGACTTGGCAGCAGTTTTGGCAAAGATTTCTAGATCCCCAAACTCAGAGAGAAACAAATTGCACATGGCACAATATGAAGTCATGTCTGCAAATGGTGTTTTAAAGAGTCTGGCGAATGGAGAGACGGATAGTTTAACTCAGGGTTCTTATTACAAGAAGGCGACATAATCATGTCATGTAACCCTATGATACTTATAAACGATAATAATAATATGTGCAGAACAGCAGTCAAATACAAACAGCGTAGCAGTGGGACAAAACAGCTATCTCTTTTTGGAAATGATAATAAGGCTTCGCATAATATATATTACTCCAAATTAGGTAAATCATCAGACAGGTTACATAACTTTAAACAACCTGGAAGAACTGTTAGATTTAACAAATTAGGTTGTTCTGATATTCTAATATGTCAGCCAAGCCAGATCAAGTCCTTCTTTAAAGATGAGCGTGGAACGTTCATTGTTATAGTAGGGTTTGATAAGCCAATTCCTGTAAGAGACTCCATATCTGAAATTAATAACATTTTAAATAAGGAGAAATAAAATGGTAGGTAAACTAACTTGGTTCAGAGCAACATCATCAGTATCGTGCGCATTATTTGATAGAGGTAGATTTTTTGATAAGCATGATATTTTAAATAGAGCTATACATGAAAAGAATGGCACTATGGTTGATGACTATGTGCAAACTAACAGGCAAGCAACAGGTGACTTATTAGAGCCGGTGCTAATCCAAGAAGCAGCTAGAAGGCTAGGCATTGTAGAATTAGAAGCAGAAGTAGATTACAAAATAGAGCATCCAACATTACCCCTGGAAGCATCACTAGATGGCAGGTGCAAGGCGGTTAATGTAAAGGTAAGTCATAACCCAGATCAGGGTATATATTTAGTAGGGCATGAGGATTTGATTTTAAATGGGGATATTCCTATTGAATGTAAATGCAGTTCAGACTTTCCAACAGTAGGCGAGCCACCCAAATATCTTGGGGTAGATCAACTGCATACATCAATGGATATATTAAACGCGGATTATGGAATTTTAATTGTCTTATACCAATCAACTGATTTAAGGATATATATCTATAAAAAAGATGAAGCGTTTGCAGGCGATCTGGCTGAAGTAGTGTTAGATTTTAACCAAAGGGTTGATGATGAAAATTACTATCCGCCAGAGAAGCCAGAACATGCAGCAAATATTTTTGATCTAGGCAATGATCAAAATGAAAAGATATTGGGATCAGATATGGTAGATATCATTGATACGATTCAAGCCCTAAAAGAAGCCCAGAAAATAGCTAAAGAAAAAGAAGCAGAGCTTATGACAGATTTAATGATGTCTATGGGTAACCATAGCAAGGCAAGGGCAGCTAATTATATTTGTGAATGGAAAACGCTACCGGCTAAATTAGAGCAAATTAAACAGGTTACATATAAAGCTGCACCAGAACGTAGGGCAGGTTATGTAAGAATCAGAATGGTAAAGGAATAGTTTTAAGAAGGAAGGGCAAACCACTAAAGAGAGTTTAGAGAATATGGAGAGTTTAGCGGTTGCCCTTCATTTTTGATTATAGAATATAAATATCAAACATGTAATTGATATGAATGTAAAAAAGGAATAAAAATATGAATGTTTTAAGTTTATTTGATGGAATGAGTTGCGGAATGATGGCTTTACAAAGAGCAGGCATAAAGGTTAATAATTATTATTCAAGTGAGATTGATAAATACGCAATGACTGTAAGCGCGGCTAATTACCCAGAGATTATACAGGTGGGCGATATAACTAAATTAGACCTTTCGACATTACCAAAGATAGATTTGGTTATGGGTGGCTCACCTTGTCAGGGTTTTTCTGTAGCCGGTAAGGGGTTGGCTTTTGATGACCCAAGATCAGCGTTATTTTTTGAGTTTGTTAAATGCGTAAAAGAATTGAATCCAAAATATTTTTTGTTAGAAAACGTAAATATGAAAAAAGAATGGCTAGCAGTAATAGCAGATTATATGGGAGTTGAAGGCATTAAAATAAATTCAGCGTTAGTGTCTGCACAAAATAGAAATAGATGGTATTGGTCAAATATACCTGGAATAGAACAACCAAAGGATAGAGGTATAGTTTTAAGGGATATATTGCAAGATGATGCAGAAGAACCTATGTACTCAAATATATATGGTGGTTTTAATGAGAAAAAACCAAGAGAGCATTTTAATAAATCAGTAACTATTAGAGCAAATAGTGGGGGTGGTTCAATACCAAATGTTAAATTAAAAGATTTTGATAAAAACTTAGCAAAAATGACAACTACAGAGGGAAAGGCTTATTGCTTAACAGCATCATACCAAGGAGCAGTACCGCATAATTCTTTGGCTCGAGGACAAAGATCAATGATACCTGTATTTCAAGATGATTTAAAATCTTTACCTTTGAAATCGCAAACCATAAAAGCGCAATATGCCAAATCGTCAAAGGCTAATTTTGAAAGAAGTGGTACATACCATGCTACAGGTATAAAACAAGAACTCTATTGGCGAAAACTTACACCTGTTGAGTGCGAACGCTTGCAAACAGTTCCAGATAATTACACTAACCATGTTAGTAACACCCAAAGATATAAGATGCTAGGTAATGGATGGAATGTTGAAACTGTTGTAGGAATACTAAAAAAAATTAAGGATGATATATAAATATCAAACTTGTAATTGTATTAGTTATAAAAACTGATAATATAAAAAAGGAGAGTTGAGAGAATTATGAATAAGAATAAAAACAAAAAAGCTTTATGGATAGACATAGAGTTGCATAAATATATCAAGATATTTGCTGTTGAACATGACATGAATATTGAAGCTGCAACGCAAATGCTTATTAAGTTAGGCGGTACGCAATTCAAAAGAGAAATGGCAAATGACACAGCATAAAGAGTCAGTAGAAAAGCAGAAGGAACGTATAGCCTTTGAGAAGGCAGATAACAATGCTGTATTGCATTACTTTCAGAAGGGTGCTGGAGAGCATTACAGGCTTACCAGGTATGAATCTGGCAGAGAGACTATAGAGACCTTTCAAAATGTATGAGGGAATGATTGGCTTGTTAGCCTATTTGGTGGACGTATTATCAGCAGCAGTATTTATGTTGCTAATCATTGCTTATCTACTCTTTAGAGAAAAATGATAAAAATTAACAGTAGAGCAAAAGGTGCAGCTTTTGAAAGGCTGATTGTGAATAAGATTAATGATTGTTTAGCAGAGCAAGGAATGGATGACAGAGTTTCTAGGAATTTTGACCAATCTTGGAAAGCTGGATTGGCAGATATTTATTTTAAGAACTTCTGTATTGAGTGTAAGCGTTATGGAGATTCTAAGACTAACCAATATAAGCAGGCGTGGTGGGATCAAGTTTTAGTAAGTGCTGGTGATGATTTCATTCCAATACTTATTTATAAATATAACAGGAAGCCTATTTATTGCGTTGTGCCTATGCACTTGATGTTTGATGCACCAAAAGATAATCAGGCTGTTTATATGTGTCCGCTTGAAGAAGTATGCGAAAAGCTAACAAAGATGGTTACTAGCTAATGTTTGATGATGAAGAATTTGATAGATTTTGCAGAAATAGATTTGAACAAATTTGCCTAGCGTTAGAGATTCTGGGTATAGAGAATGATGAAAGTTTTGAGAGCTATAGGATGTCCAATTATGAATATCTTAATAGCATTTATGTAAACAGTATGTGTAATAAAACCATACATTAAAAGGAGAGAGAGAATGGAAGATATATTTTCAAATGAAGGCGGTGGCGGTACTAGTTTTATAATGCACAAAAATGCAGACAAGACATGGTATTCAAATAATGAGTCAGTAGGTTTGGATAAGATAATGATTTGTCCAGATAGTATTAAAACTGGCTGGGGTATGTGGAATGGTTCTTATAATACTGAATATAGTGAAACGCCATTTATTAAAATACCTAAACCAGAGGAAGGATACAAAGAAGCGTTTAGCCTTAATATCTTTACTAATGATAAGAAGCTGTATTTATGGTCAAGATTTAGTTTTGGCGAATACCAGGCGTTTAAAAAGATAGCAGTTCAATTTTATAAAGACATTGAAGCTAACAAAGGAAAAGTGCCTGTATTTGAATACACAAACCAGCATGAAATTATTGAACTAAAAGCTATTAATATTGCAATTCCATTATTTAAGTTCTTGGGATGGAAGGATAGACCGGCAGATTTTGTGATTCCTGTTTGGGATAATGCAGAGCCATTGATTACAGATGGCGAAGTAAGCATGAATTTTGTCAAGAACATAAGTGATGTAAAAGCTCTAGCAGCAGAAGCAGAAAAAGAAAATGGTTTAGATTTTGACGATATCCCATTTTAAGAAATGCAAGATCACGATTGGCAAAAAATAGCACCAGAGATAGCGAGAAAGTTATTGGGTGAGCCTAAAGTCCAGAAGTCTAATGAATGGCGCTGGAATAATAAAGGATCACTAACACTTAACCTAGAAGCTGGCACTTTTTATGACTTTGAACAGGGTCAGGGTGGAGGTGTGAAATGGTTAATTGAGCAACATGGTCAAGACGTTACAGAAATCTTAAAACAGTTTGGTTATGACCGCCCTTTGCAAAGTATCAGCTCCTCTGATATTGGTAGCCCCATTACCAAAAGCAATGGGCGTTCATTCACTTCAGAGCAAATGCGTGAGCTTTATAAGCAAGCAGTTGTTCAAGTGCAGTATTCACCAGATTTTTTTGTGATGAGGTTTCCCTCCGGTCATGCAATCCCTATGAAATACGCGCCATTTAGTAAAATAGATGGCGTTTGGTATATGAGACGTCCACAAAGCGGATTACTACCTTTGTATATAACAAATAAGCACCCAGATAAGCCTGTAATAGTAAATGAAGGTGAGAAGGCAATGAGAGGTGCTGAGAGAATTTACAATGGGGACGTATGTTGCTGGCATGGTGGTGCTACAGGTTGGAATAAAACGGATTGGTCTGCTATCTATGGCAGAGAGGTTTATATATGGGCTGATAATGATGAGGCAGGTATTAAATGTGCTAATGAGATATCTAAGCACCTTAAAGCAAATGGTTGCAAAGTTAAGGTCATTGAACCGCCTAAAGATTTTAATGATAAAGATGACCTATGGGATGCTGCTGAACGCAATTATTTCCCAGAAACAACAGACTTAGAAAACTATATTTTACAAGTCAAAGAAGTTAAAGAAAAAGGCTCTATCACATTTACTAGAGCTGATGAAGTGTTGAGCCAAGTAACTAACCCAAAATGGCTTATTAAAGATGTTTGTGAAGAAGAATCATTAATGCAGATATTCGGTAGTCCTAAAAGCGGTAAGTCATTTGTGGCTATCGCTATGAGTTGCGCTATTGCTTCTGGGCAAGATTTCTATGGTAATAAAGCGTTTAGAAAGCCTGTACTTTACATATGTGGAGAAGGGCAAAGAGGAGTTAAGAGACGACTTTCAGCCTGGCAGCAGGCTCAGTATGACCTTAAAGGCATACCATTATATTTATCAGATAGAGCTGTAAGAATTGGTGACAAGGATGATTTTGAAAGGCTTATAGGAGAGATTGAATCTATTAAAGCTATAGAAGGCGATATTGGCATGATAGTTGTTGATACGTTTCAAAGAAATTTTGGTGCTGGCTCGGAAAATAGTGCGGAAGACGTTGGCAACTTTATACATCAATTAGATAGTTTAATTGCCAATTATGGATGCAACGTTTGTTTGGTTCACCATTCTGGACATGAGGGAACGAGAGCTAGGGGTTCAAGCGTTATTGGGGCTTCTTTAGATTATGAATTTAAAGTCTCACGGACTGATAAAGATGAACAAATGTTTGTGTCATTTGAACAAACGTTAAATAAAGATGGTCAGGGAATGGCTGTTAAGAACTTTGTATTTAAAGAGGTGGATTTGATTGGGGAAGGTCTAGAACTAACGTCAGGCTTCTTACAGCTAACTGATATTGACTTTAAATCTAAAGATAAGATCGATTATAAGCAGCAGTTAGTTTTAAATGCATTAGAAACCCAAGCTTGTATACAAAATCCAAGTAATCCAGAGGATTGTTATTTTTATGCAAGCACTTTAAAAGGGAAGGTTACAGATTCTAAGGGTAAAGATTTATCACAGGATAGTATAAGAAAACTTTTAAAAGTATTGGTAGAAAAAAAGGTAGCAGTAAACACTGAGGGCGTTGGTTACCAATCTGCTGAATATCACAGATTAGCACCTAAGTTTGATTGATATGATTCCTTTTCCAGATAAAAAATACAAGGTTATCTATGCTGATCCAGCATGGAATGAAAAAGGTGGTGGAAAAATTAAAAGGGGTGCAGATAAGCACTATAAATTAATGAAAACCAGGGATATCAAAGAATTACCTGTAACAAACTTAGCAGATGAAGAATGTTGGTTGTTTCTTTGGGTAACAAACAATTTTTTAAAAGATGGGCTAGAAGTCATGGAAGAATGGGGTTTTACCTATGTAACTAATCTGGTGTGGGCAAAGAATACTATTGGTCTTGGTTATTATTTCAGAGGACAACATGAGATATGTTTGTTTGGAAAGAAAGGACAAATGAAGCCTGAATCAAGAAGCGAAAGCACATTAGTTACAGCAAAAAAAACTAAACACAGTAAAAAACCTGAAGAATTTTACAAAAAAATTGAAGCATTGAATAGTGGATCTAAAATTGAGCTATTTGCAAGAAATACTAGAGAAGGCTGGGATAGTTGGGGTAATGAAGTATGAGGGAAGTTGCAGGGAAGTATGAGGGAAGTATGAGGGAAGTTTTATACCTAAATCAACAATTAAGAGGGAGGGAAGGGATATATACCTATAGGTATATCCCCCATCCCTTTAAATGATCAAATGAAAAAATATTTGATAGAAACTTTAACAAAACAATTAAAAGACCTTAGATCTTATGAAACTTCTGTTGAGTCTAATTGGGGTGGCAAAAAGAGATTGTTTAAATGTGTTGATGCACAATTAGAAATTAAGTTTTGTAAAGCCCAGATGTTATTTGATGAATCATTGATTGGTGAGGATATTAAATTAAAAATGCAAATGATCGAAATGATGAATAGAGCTTACTCGGCACTTATAGAAAAAGCTGAAGCTAATGGATTTAGTGAACTTGAGGATGACCATAGATGCTACAAATACCGAGATAACAAGATAGCCATTGTATGTGATACAGAATTTGAAAGACCAAGACTAAAAGAGCTGTATGGATCAGATAAAGATACAGTTTTATTTAGTGTTGAGGAGTTGTTTAGATTTATTCACCCAGACTACATAGAAGCTAAAGAAGCGTTTAAGAAAAGAAATATAGATATAACATTTAAGAAGGTGAGTTATACATGAGCAAGGGTAGTAAGCCAAGACCAATGGAAGTAGACAAAGAACAATTTAATAAGAACTTTGATGCCATATTTGGCAAGAAAAAAGGAGACAAAAAGGATGACACTAAAGCCAAGGAAAAGCCCAATGAATGACATAGTAAACAAACCACCGCATTACAATAAAGGTGGCGTTGAATGTATTGACTACATTAAACAACAATTAGGCAGCAGAGGATTCCAGGCGTATCTAGAAGGCAATGCCATTAAGTATATGCACCGCCATAAATATAAAGGCGAAAACATACAAGACCTTGAGAAGTCCATTTGGTATAGTCATAAGTTAATAGAACACATTGAAAATTTATAAACATCAAACATGAAAATTAATAAAGATAGACTAAAAGAAAAGATTAAACAGGGTAAGAGTTCCAGAGTTGTAGCAATGCAGTTTGGTGTCAGCCCTTCAACAATTAGACGTAAGGCTGCTGAGATAGGCATGAAGTTTAATTGCAAAACAACCTGGGGTAAGTAATGACTGTAACAATACAAATCAAATCCAATCAAAAGGAATTGCAAAAAAAGATGGGATTGTTTAAGCGCAAACATCTACCCCAAGCAACAGCAGATGCTATAAACAATATAGGTGTGAAGGTTGTTAATGCTGAGAGGTCACAAATACAAAAAAGATTAGATAGACCAACACCATTTACCATCAAGTCAGTTGATATGCCAACTAAGTTCAGGGCTAAGCGTAATGACTTAGCAGCGTTAGTATTAATAAAACCTATTGCTCAGAAATATCTGAAGTATGTATTTCAAGGCGGTATTGAAAGAGCTGCTAGGTCAAAGATATGGTCACCAGTAACTTCAGCCGGTGGAGATAGATTAAATAAGTATGGAAATTTAATGGGTCTAAAGGGTGGCAAGTTAGACAACAGAAAAGATTTATTTTTTAAAGAAAATACTTTGTACAAAAGAAACGGAGATGGTGGCTTAAAACTTTTGGCAGTTGCAAAAGATTATATTAAACATACCAAGTTATTAGACTTCTGGAAGATAGGCTTTGGAGTTATCAAGAAAAATTATGACAAGGAATTAAGTAAGCAAATTAACAAGGCTATGAAAAGATGATAACTCTTTATAAAGCCTTTACCTACAACGTTTGTAGCTTATGTTAAACCTATATAAAAACACTAGGTTCTTCCAAGCCTTCGCAAAGGCTCGATGGTTGCGT
>Ga0308011_10000543_pt1 | contig 20010 bp, 30 predicted proteins | sample Neamet177_FD_203144 | JGI IMG/M metagenome (GOLD analysis project Ga0308011, IMG submission 203144) | Marine microbial communities from water near the shore, Antarctic Ocean - #177 | ecosystem: Environmental > Aquatic > Marine > Unclassified | place: Southern Ocean | collected 2014-07-25 | reverse complement strand
CATTGGTCGACCAAGGCGTGGCTGCTGGTTATGTAGAAGAAGAACTTCAGGCTATGTTTAAAGCATATGACGCGCTTAAAAGCGCCCGACTATCTGGAGACGGTAGTGTGCCGGGTCTGATAGACGAAAGTGTTATAGAAAATTATAACAGCGCAGCCGACGCACTTGCCCTTGCGCTGTCTGCTGGCCCTAATCGCAAATTTGATGAAAACGCTGAAGCCGCTAGGGAGCTTGAAACGGCGGCTCAGAACGCTCTTTCTATAGCATTTAGGCAAACAGAAGAGGTGCGTGAGCAGGCTCGGCTTCGCGGCATAAGTGCTGAAGCTGCCGAGAGAGAGCGCATAGAAGCTGAAAAGCAGGCCCTTATAACATCCATTACCGCCCCATACAAAAAAGATGGCACGCTTCAAGACCGACCTATGTTTGTTCAGGAGGCCAAAAGACTTGGCGAAGCCTATGAAGCCGCTGCTATTGCTGCCAGCCGCATTCTAAACCCGGTCAAAGCAGCTACAGTCGCCACCAAAGACTTGAGATCAGCGGCTGAACTTGCAAGAGAAGCATACGTTAATATGCTCAAAAAGATGATTGAGGTTTCGCCATTGCTCCAACAACTTGGCTTTGACGCAGAGACTCTTGAGAACACAATGATCATGGTCGAAAGCTCTATGGAGCAGGCATTTATGTCAATGGTAGACGGCACGATGTCGGCCAAGGACGCCTTCAAGTCAATGGCTGCTGACATCATCAAAGAGCTTTACCGGGTGTTGGTCGTGCAGCAAATGGTAGGCAGCTTTACATCTGGCGGCGGCGGCATTCTTGGATCAATATTTGGAGCTATGAGCGGCGGCGGCGGCGGCGGCGGCAAAGCATCCGGCGGCGCAGTACAAGCTGGACAACCTTATGTCACAGGGGAGCATGGTAGAGAGTTGTTTGTTCCATCCAGTGCTGGCCGCGTGTTGAGTGTATCACAGTCTAAGGCGGCGGCGGGCGGCGGCGGTGGTGGCGTCACGATTAATCAGACTATCAATGTTTCCACTGGTGTACAACAAACTGTACGCGCGGAGATAAAATCTCTAATGCCTCAAATCGCAGATAGCGCGAAATCAGCGGTTGTTGACGCAAGGCTGCGCGGCGGATCATATGGAAGGGCGTTCTCATGAGCATCAGTTATCCTCTGAGCTTGCCGACTAATACTCGCATCAGAAGCGTTGAGTTTACTGCTATCAACGCGGTGGCATACAGTCAAAGTCCATTTACATTTGCGGGTCAGGCTCACGCTTACTCTGGGCAAACTTGGCAAGCTGATGTTACATTGCCGCCGATGCGCAGATCAGATGCAGAGCAATGGATTGCGTTTCTGGTAAGTTTGCGCGGGCAGTTTGGCACGTTTCTTTTAAACGACCCAATTGCCTGTTCGCCCAGAGGCACAGCAACGGCGGCTGCTATTACAGGTTCCGCTAACGATAGCAGCGTGACAACGGCGATGACGGGAACCTTGCTCGCTGGTGATTACATCCAGTTAGGTTCCGGCGTCAACGCAAGGCTTCACAAGGTTCTGCAAGACCAAAGCGGGTCAGGCACGTTGGAAATATGGCCAGCTTTAAGGGTTGCACAGTCAAGCGTATCTGCCGATCTAACTAGCGCGGCTGGAGCTTTCCGGCTGTCATCAAACCAGCAATCGTGGTCGGTAAATGAGGCCAGCATCTATGGCATTACGTTTGCCGCGATGGAGGTACTATGACCAGAAGTACACCAGCATCCCTGCTGACCGCACTTAGTCAGCCTGAAGTTCTCCCGTTTTACGCGGTTGAGATGGTTTTCGACAGTGCGCCTGTTCGCTTTTGGACCGGGTACGGTGATCGGACGATAAGCGGTGACACTTATATTGGCACTGGAAGCTTGCTTTCTATAACTGGCTTGGACGAAGTTAATGACCTGTCGGCTAAAAGCGTCACCTTGCAGCTTTCTGGTGTGTCTAGCACACTGGTGTCTTTGGCTTTGCAAGAGCCTTATCAGCGCAGAGTTTGCAAAGTATACTTTGGGACTACTGACACTAGCACGCCAATCGAGGTGTTTAGCGGCTTGATGGATGTTATGACCATTGAGGATGGCGGAGAAACCAGCGTCATTAGTCTGAAAGTTGAGAGCAAATTAATCCGTTTGGAAAAAGCATCAAACTGGCGCTACACAAGCGAGAGCCAGAAATCTCGGTATAGCAGCGACACTTTCTTTGCTTACGTTTCCAGCTTGCAAGATCGTGACATTGTTTGGGGCCGTGAGGTTAATTCTGGCTGATGGGTCCACGGGAGCATCTCAACGCCTATTTGAAGGCCGTAAAGAGCAAGCCTTTCGTATGGGGTCAACATGACTGCCTAACGTTTACCAATGACGCTTTCACGGCGATGTACGGTGAAGGCTGGGCCGATGATTGGTTGAGCCGCTATATGGTTAATGATCGCCCTATGCGGCGTAATGAGCTAATGCGTGAATTCCGTTGTTCTGATTTTGGCAAAGCTGTGGATAAGAGATTGCAGCGCGTTGACTGCGTCCCGCCGCTGGGTGCGCTGGTAACGACCAAGAAGGCCCGCAAGTGGGTCACGGGCGTTGCAATAGGCATTTGCACAGGCAGCAAGTGCGCTTTCTTGGACAAGGTCGGTGTGATATACCTACCGCTGGACGATATCGACGGAGCTTGGATTAAAACATGAAGTATAAACTTGGAAGCTACACCGTCAATAATTGGGATGATTGGGATAAAGCCCCGCGCGATCCAATCAGCATCGGGACCGCCATTGCCGCTGCGGTTGGGGCTGGCACTATCGGCACTTATATTATCATTGGTTTAACATATCTCGCCATCAGTGCCGTCACATCATGGGCGCTATCAGCCCTATTCCCCCAGCCTGATTTTTCGTCTTTTGGATCGCAGGGAACTTTGGTGAACGCCAGAGACGCGACAGCTTCTGCTGATTTTGTATATGGTCAGGTGCGCAAGGGCGGGACTGTAACTTTTTATGAGTCAACTGGGGACGAAAACAAGTTTCTTCACCAGATAATCGTTTTGGCATCGCATGAAGTTCAAGAGATTGGCGACATTTATATCAACGATCAGATTGTTACGCTTGATAGTAGCGGGTTCGTTACTACCTCTGAATGGGTGATAAGCGGCGGGGCAAGTGCATCTGGGGTGCGCATTGAGAAATTTGATGGGAGCCAGACGGCAGCACCTGCTAATCTGTTGAGCGAGTCAGAGCTTACTGGGGCAGATGCTCTGACTGCTAATTTTATAGGGAACGGAATAGCTTATCTATATGTGAGATATGAATATGATGCGAACGTGTTTGCCAATGGCGTCCCGTTAGTCACCGCTCTAGTTAAAGGAAAAAAAGTATACGACCCACGAACAAATTCAACGGCTTACAGCAACAACGCGGCGCTTTGTATGCGAGATTTTATCACTAGCGAATACGGAATGAATGATAGCGCAATTGACGATGTGGTGTTTGCGGCAGCGGCTAATGAGAGCGACGAGGATGTCACCCTATCAGCGGGCGGCACTGAAAAAAGATACACAATCAACGGCATTGTGAAAGCAAGCTCACCTATAGGTGACGTGCTGGGGAAAATGTCTACCGCTTGCGCTGGCACGTTGTTCTGGGGTTCTGGTTATTGGAAACTGAAAGTCGGCGCATATACTGCACCAGTTAAAACTTTAACTTTAAATGATCTTAGAGGCCCAATCAATTTAAGCACCCGCACGACTATGAGGGATAGCTTCAATGGGGTCACTGGTACGTTTAATGACTCTGAAGCTGACTTTATTACTGCCGACTACCCATCAATAAAAAGCACTGTATTTAAAACTGAAGATGGCGGAGATGAGCTTTTGCTCGACTTGCCATTGCCATTTACGACCAGCGCGGCAACGGCGCAGCGCATTGCCAAGATGACCCTTTATCGAAGCCGTGAGCAAATGGCTTTAAGTGCTGACTTTGGGCTTGAGGCTTTCAATGTTGAGGTTGGCGACATCATTGCCTTTACGAATGCAAGATATGGCTTTAATGAAAAAGAGTTTGAGGTAGTCGGTTGGAAGTTCTCATCTAACCAAGACGCTGGCGATCTAAGGGTAAACTTGACGCTGCAAGAGACATCCGAGGCGGCTTTCTCTTGGACATCCAACGAAACAGCAATTATTGATAATAATACAAATTTACCTGATCCTAACGCTGGGCTTACAATAACCAATCTGGTTGCTTCCGGCGGCGGCCGCACTCAGGGTGATGGCACGTTTATTAATTCAGCAATCTTATCTTGGGATGCCGCTTCGAGTTCGTTTCTGGCTTATTATGAAATTGAGTGGAAGGCCCTTTCTGATAGCGTATATGCCAGCACTACAACTACAGAAAGCACCATTGAGCTTTCGCCTCTGGTTGATAATATAGAATACACATTCAGAGTTCGTGCAGTCAGCATTGGTGGAATTTCTGGGGCTTATGCCACGGTTTCATTTACTGGTGGTGGAGATGTTACTGCTCCCGGTTTGCCTACTGCAATTACTGCAAGCGGACATTTCGGATATATTACTATTGATTGGACTAACCCGCCCAATTCAGATTTTAACTATGTCGAGGTTTACGAAAACACTACCAATACAAGCGCGGGGGCGACAAAGGTCGGGATTTCCGCTGGCAATACCTTTCAGAGAACTAACCTTGGGCTAAACCTGACCAGATACTATTTTCTTAAATCTGTTGATTACAGCGGGAATGCAAGCGCATTCACCTCTGGGGTTAATGCTACAACTACATATCTTGATGATGCCGACTTTGCTAATGGCATATACCAGTTATTCAGGGATCAAGGGCTGTATGCGATCAAAGATGTTTCTAGCCTTCCGGCATCTGGTGCATTTACGGGTGAAAAAGTATTTAATACCACTGACGCGAAGCTGTATAATTGGACTGGAACGGCTTGGGAAGCCAGTGCTACTATCCCCGGCCCCGGATCAATTACTACAACAGAAATATCTGATAATGCTATATCAACACCAAAGCTGGCTGCGGGTTCAGTAATAGCGTCTAAAATTGCTGCTGGTAGCATTACTGGCGACAAAATTACTGCCAACACAATAACGGGTGGGCTTATTGCTTCCTCTGGTATCATTACTAATTCAGCCCAGATCAATAACGCTGTTATTGCTCAAGCTAAAATCCAAGATGCTGCTATCTCTACTGCTAAAATTGGCAATAACATGGTTACGTTCCCGCAGTTTGCACAGGGATCGTCGAGCATAACCATACAGTATACTAATACAGCGAACACAACTGTTGTAAGTTTAACAGTTTATAACTCAGGCGCGCCTGCTCAAATCTTGGGGACTATGTCTTGTTCGCACTCAAATAATAACGGAGCTACTGCGGCTAATGAATACAGGCGTTTCAATTTCATAATGTATAGAGGTAGCTCCGTTCTGACTGGCTTTAATGGTACGCTGGTAGGGGGTTTAAATTCTCCGTCTATGGTTCTTGCTAAATTAGACAACCCCGGCGCGGGGTATCATACCTATACATTGAAGGTTCAGAATGTTGGTGGTAATACTGCAAGAACAGTTATATTCTACCCCTCAATATCTTATGTGGAGTTAAAGCGATGAAGACTTACACAGTCTTTAATGCAGGGGAGATAGTATCTCTTCTAACAGTCACGGAAGAAACACTTCTGTTAAATATAAATGAGGGTGAAGCCTATGTTGAGGGTTCTTATCCAGATGATCTTCATTATGTTAAAAATAATCAGATAAGAGCGTTTCCTGAAAAGCCATATTATCCAGTGGACTTTGACAAAGACACAGAGCAGTGGGTTTGGGACGAGACTTTATCATGGGCGCAATTAAGGGCCGAAAGAGATGCCCTTTTGAGAGACATGGTTGACCCTATTGTAAGTAGCCCCCTACGATGGGCCGGCCTTACTTCGGAAGAACAGCAAGAGTACGCTGATTACCGTCAATCCCTTCTTGACCTTCCAGCCAACACAACTGACCCTAAAAGCCCACTTTGGCCTGTATCGCCTTAGTGATTTACTACCTAGAGCCTTTGTGCTAGATTGCACGGGCATACGCTAACACAAAATTCGGAGGCCAATCATGGCGACTTTTAATAAAGTAAACGATTTCGTTGTGAACGCTGTTCACAATATGGACTTAGCCAGTGATCAAGTCGTGGTTGCACTGTCCAATACTGCGCTGGCTTCAGAGTCTAGCAACCCATCCAGCGATGGCAATGGTATTCTAGCAAACGTAACTCAGGTTACTTATACATATCTGTCTACTAGGGATGTGACGACATCTTCGTCAACCCAATCTGGTGGAACTTATAAGTTGGTTTTGGCTGACATCACGCTTACATCCACTGGAGGAGCCACTGGTCCCTTTAGATATGTTTATATTTATGACGACACAGTTGCTACCCCCACTGACCCACTGATAGGATACTATGACTACGGATCATCGTTGACGCTAAATGATGGCGATAGTTTGACTGTAGACTTCTCAGCGGCGAATGGCGTTCTTCAAATTGCATAAGGTGACTGACTATGGTGACGCTTGCAAATAGAGTAAAAGTTGGAACATCGACAACCGGAACCGGGACTATAACTCTTGGTTCCGCTGTCGCTGGATTTCAAACATTTTCTGATGGCAGTGTATCTGATGGCGATACAGTTCGTTATACTATAGAAGATGCAGACTATTGGGAAATCGGCTCTGGTGTCTTCAATAGCAGCGCTGGAACAATGACTAGAACAGTTCTTCAAAGCAGTAGTTCAGGATCAGCTATAAATTTGTCAGGAAGTGCGGAAGTTTTCCTTACTGTTTTGGCTGACGATCTAAATGCTTCCTTAGATTACGGTCTTATCACTGGCGCAGTTACTTTAACGGATGATTATGGAGGTCTGGTCTGATGGCACGGCAAATTCAACTAAGAAGAGGCACTACAACGCAAACGGCCTCGTTTACTGGCGCTTTGGGCGAAGTTACTGTCGATACAGATAAGGACGTTGCGGTCATTCATGACGGGTCAACTGCTGGTGGTTTCCCTTTAGCCAAGACATCTGATCTTGGAACAGCGGCTTTTACAGCCATAGGCGACTACGCTGTTGCGTCACAAGGAACTGCCGCTGATGCAGCGTTGCCCAGAACTGGTGGCGCTATGACAGGTGCTATTACAACCAACTCAACATTTGATGGACGGGCAGTTGCTACAGACGGTTCCAAGCTAGACAACATCACGGTAACTCAGGCAGTTGACCTAGACCAAATGGAAATAGACATCGCTGCCCTTGCGAATGGCATGGTCTACAAGGGAAATTGGGATGCTTCTGCGAGTACTTTCCCCGGCTCTGGTTCGGCGAAAATTGGCTGGTTTTATTATGTTTCAGTTGCGGGAACTGTAGGTGGAATATCATTTGCTGTTGGAGATAATATTGTTGCGATAGTTGATAATGCTTCAACATCAACTTACGCCAGCAACTGGTCAAAGCACGATCAGACAGACGCGGTTACATCGGTTGTGGGCCTTAACGGCTCAATAAGCAAAAGCGGCCTTCTGTCCGCCTTAAATGTAGAAGACGGGGCGGATGTAACAGACGCGACTAACGTAGCAGCGGCTGGCGCGCTTATGGACAGTGAGGTCACAAATTTAGCACAGGTAAAGGCATTTAACACGGCAGACTATCTTGCTTATGATGCAAATTTGCAGGGATTTGTTACTGCCCTCACGCTTCCAACATCTGACGGTACAAGCGGACAAACTTTAGTAACTAACGGAAGCGGCACTATAAGTTTTGCGACGAGTAGTGCTGGTATATCAACAGGTAAAGCCATTGCTATGGCAATCGTCTTTGGATAAAGGAGGCTAGAAAATGGCTGCACCAAATATTGTAAACGTAAGCACGATCACAGGCAAATCCGCTACTATCGCACTTACTTCAACTAGCGCCACAGCGCTGGTAAGCAACGCTGCATCTAGCGGTAAGGTCTTTAAGATCAACATGATCCAAGTCGCTAACGTAGACGGGTCAAACGCCTGTGCTGTAACTATAGACATGCACAGCGCCGCTGCTGGCGGTGGCACGGCTTATTCCCTTATAAGCGATGTCACTGTCCCTGCGACAGCTTCTCTAGTCGCGCTAGACAAGAACACGGCAGTTTATCTTGAGGAAGATCGTTCTATTATGGCAACTGCTGGAACGGCAAGTGATCTTGAAGTGATCATTAGCTATGAAGAAATCAGCTGATAGGAAACTATAATGTCTAAAAATACAGGCGGCTTCATAGGCCAAGACGGTATAAAAGCACCCGATCCAGCCACAGGTGTTTCTGGCGCTTCTGGTGTGGAACAGGTGGTAGTTAGTTTCACCGCTCCCGAAAATGTTGGCGGGTCTGCTATCACTGGATATAGAGCGCAGTCAAATAATGGAATAGGATCGTCTGGCTCTTCGTCCCCAATTACTGTATCTGGCTTAACCGGAGGGACAAGTTACACCTTTAACGTATGGGCTATCAATGCGTTTGGCTCGTCTTCTCCTAGCGGTGCAAGCGATGCTGTTACCCCTACAGCCTAATGGTCACGGAGGACCTCAATAATGCCCAATTTTCAAGGTGTATGGAACCTAGCAACTCAATACGAGAATTCTGCGGACTGGCCTATTCCTCCAGTAAATATATATGGGTTGTTTGCTGGTGCATATCCCGGCTCTGGATCATCTACTATAGACCAAATAAACTTTTCCAGCCTTGGTAATGCTACAAGCACAGGATCGCTTTCGTATATAAGAGGATGGGCGGGACTAGGTTCTAGCACTAGAGCAGTTTTCGCTGGCGCAAGCGATTCTCAGGGGAGTGGCGTAAACACCGTAATGGAATACGTCACATTTGGGACTGCTGGCAATGGAACGGACTTCGGAGATTTAACCGTTGCTCGTTGGGGACCTGCTTGTGTCGGCAATTCAACTAGAGGCGTTTGGGTTAGTGGAAGCCCCTCCACCGGTGTGTCAAACGTGATGGATTACGTCACACTTGCGACCACCGGAAATGCTAGTGACTTTGGCGATATTGCAACTCAGACTATGACTCCCGCCGGGCTTGCTTCTCCTACAAGGGGCCTTATTGCGGGGGGGTTCATTCCTTTCAGCCCTTATTACACTAACGCGATAAATTACATCACGACAGCTTCAACCGGAAATTCTACTGATTTCGGCGATAGGACCACTAACTCGTATAACGCTGGTGGGGCTTCTTCTGATACAAGAGGATTATTTGCGGGTGGGATACCCAGCAGCGGCACTGTGCAAAACGTAATAGATTACGTCACAATTGCGACAACTGGGAATGCTATTGATTTTGGCAATTTAGCCGAAGCTAGAAGAATTCAATCCACTGGTGCTTCAGATAATATTTTGGCAGTATTCGGAGGTAGTTATTACCTAAACTCACTGGAAAAGATAACGATAGCAACTCTAGGAAACGGCACTGATTTTGGGGACCTAACTCAAACTGGTTTTTATAGCGGTTGTTCTAATGGTCATGGGGGGCTTCAATAATGCCTAAAGACACAGTAAAAGACACTGCACTAGCTACGGTAGACCTTAACATTCAGCTCCCATCTGCAAAGCCTGAATATAAGTCGATGTTAGCTAACATTGCAGAAAAAGCCCCTGCCATAGCGCAGGCGTCCAGCAACTTCTACAAGTCGCACTCTCAGATGATGTCTGTCACACTGGATGTAACTGCAATTACGCCTATCCGATCCGTGAAACATTCACTTGCTGAGATTGAGAAGACCAAGTCTGCTCTGCAAGAGTCTTACTTCAAAATGAAGAAGGAAGAGATCAAGCTCAAGAAGCTAGAGCGCAAGCTGTCAGAAGAGACAGACGATCTTGATCGTGAAATGCTAGAGATTAAGATCAACGAAAAGCAAGCCAACGCTGCAAGCTCACGCGGCTACGTAGAGGCCGCTGTTCGCAAGCTCAACTTCTTTAGCAATCAATATGAAAACCTGATGAAGAAAATAGGCAAAGATGAGTTGACTGAGGCTGACTACGAGCTTGAGGAAGTTAAGTATCACATTATGACGTGCTTGAAACAGGCGCTAAACTCTGCCCGTCCACGCAACGGCGTGATTGACGAAGGCAACATGATTTACCTGTTTGACCTTGGCATCAACGCAGCGCAGGCGCAGCTTGAGGTTATGTCATATCTTAACTGGGAAAACGAAATTATCAAAGAAGGCCAAGTCCCAGAGCATTACCACACTGTACAGTGGTTGGAGGCTTGTGCAGATAAATGGGCGCATTGCCCAAGGGACTTTGCAAAAAGCCGTGGTTTTGATATATTAGACGAAACATCCTTGACCAACACACCACAACTGGAGAAGCCTGATGGCGCATGAAGTTTGCAAATATCGCTTGAACGCGAACGGAACTATCCCTGATTTTATCTGTTTCCATAACGATAGCATACACGGTATGTGCGTTGTCGCTGATAACCTTGAGGCTTCACCTCGTGACAACCTAATGATTGGCATTACTGAAGATAATGCAACTGGCGATTTTACATCTTTTGGCAGCAAGTCAACTCTTCAGACATACATTTCATCAATATCTGGTAGCTGGACAATCTTAGCGCCAACGGATGATGACCCATTCGCTACTGAAGCATTTGATGCAGCGGCAGAGGCTACTAGAATTTGGAACGCATTGACCGCCTTAAACTCCGCCTGATAGATAAATTAATTTAGAGGGTTTAAAAAATGCTTGGATTTTCACCTTTAGCCTCTAGTGCAATTGCTGCTACTGGAGATAACGCAGTTGGAAATTCCCTTTCTGCGAGTGCGGGTTATTTTGTTCTTTCTGGGCAAGATGCAACCTTTATTACCAGTGAAATAATTGGCACAGGTGTATTTACCTATACTACTCAAGACGCTGCATTAGTTGTTAGTAAACCAGCGGAGGCAGGGTCTTTTGCGGTATCTGGTCAAGATATTGATTTCCAAAATTCTTATAGCATAGATGCGCGTCAAGGCACGTTCATCATTGCACCACAGCTAGTGACAGACAATACTCGCAAGGTAGCATTGTCAGGCGAATTTATTCTCGAAGGTCAGTCAATCGGCGTAAACTTCCCTCTGGTTTCTGATCAAGGAAGTTTCTCAATTGCGGGTCAGAATAGCGTATTTAGCATTTCAATGTTTGCTGGAGAAGGCGCATTAGCTTTAATCGGTCAAGCCGCCAACCTAAATACTAGCAAGAAAATAATTCTCACTGATGCTGGAATATTCAATATTACGGGTCAAGATGCGGAATTATTGCTGGTTCGAGATGTGCAGGCAGCAACCGGAACATTTACCTTAACTGGACAGCAAAACGCATTTAACCGAGGATATGGGTTTGCAGTTGATGCTGGTGAATTTGTTCTTACATTCCCTGATATTGATACTGATACAAGCATCATAGCCGAAACTGGATATTTCAATTTAACTGGGCAAGATGCTTCTTTTAATAATAATGAAATAATTGAAGGTGACGTTGGTGTATTCGGATTAACCGGGCAAGATATTCAGTTTAATACGCATGAGGTTTTTGAAGTAAATGCTGGTGAATTTGTTCTTACATTCCCTGATATTGATACTAGCACAAGCATTGTAGCCGGAACTGGGTATTTCAGTGCAACCGGACAAGACGTTGTTTTCAACACAAGCAAAATAATAACTGCGGATGCTGGTATATTCTCAGTAACGGGACAACAAGTTGACATAGATTTAAGTGATAACTTTATTGCAGAAACTGGTATCTTTAACTTTGATACAGAAACCGCTGCAATTAAAGCCCAATTTTACATTACCGCAGAATCCGGTAGTTTTGTTTTAACTGGTCAAGATACTTCCCTTACAGAAGCTGAATTATTGACCGTTGAGACGGGTATCTTTTCAGTTTTAACTGAAGATGCTCAATTATATCCTATCTTAACTTTACCCGCTGGGGCTGGTATTTTCGTCATAGAGGGGAAAAATGTTGGTTGGGGAGAATTCTTGAAGATAGACCAAGCCGGGTCATTTGTGCTAACTGGTCAAAATAATAATATGACCCACAACAGAGTCGGGCGCTTTGAGACAGGCAGTAGACATAATAGAGCAGTACTTGCATTATCAAACTCTGTTAATAGAGTTATATGAACTTAAATAGAAACGAGGCGGCTTAAAATGAGTTTTAGAATAAAACAAGGCGATACAGTCCCGTCTTTGCGGGTCAGCCTTCTCAATGGCACTGATAACGCTATAAGTCTTGACGGGGCTAATGTTAGATTTCACATGAGAGCTATCGGAAGTTTATCAATTTTAATTGATAGTAGCGTATCTGTAATAGATGCGGGATCAGGTGTTATCCAATACGATTGGGCTGCTGGAGACACTTCTTCAATTGGCTCTTATCAAGCCGAATTTCAAGTGACTTATGCTGATGGGAAAATAGAGACTTTCCCAAACTCAGACTATATCAATGTTGAAATAATAGATGACATTTCCTAAGGGGAAAAATGATATGGATAAGAGAACAGCATTATCAGCACACCAGCGCATCGATGGCCTAGAAAAGGAAATGGTTGCCATGCAGACAGAAATGAAAATCCAATTCAAAGACCTCTTCGGACGAGTAAAACGGATGGAAAGCATTATGATCGCTGCAACCGCCTCTATTATTGGTCTTTTAGTCGCTGTCTTGATCAAGATGGGGTAAAATATAGGATATGGCCATAATCGAAACCATTATGGCAGCCAACGCCTCATATGCAATTTTGAAACGCTGCTTTCAGAACGGCTCAGAGGTTAAAGATATGATTAGCCATGTTGGCAAGTTTCTTTCCGCCGAAGACGATCTAAAAGATGCAGTAAAACGTAAAAAGAATAACCCGATCACAGCTATAACTGGTGGGGCAGAAGGGGATTGGGAAGAGTTCCAAGCCCTTGAAAAAATTCAAGAACAGCGCCGTGAACTGGAGTCTTGGTGCAGATTGTACGGACCTCCCGGCACTTGGGACAAATGGCAATTTTTTCAGGCCGAAGCCCGTAAGGCTAGAAAAGCTGCACAAAAACAACGTGAAAAAGAACGAGAACAATTAGTAGAAATGGTAATGATGTGCTTGGGATGTCTGTTTGCTGTAAGCGGAATGGTTGCACTCGTCTTTGCACTTGGACGATACATGGAGAAATGGTGATGTGGTTCTTAATGTGGATGCAGTTCTTCAATAACGATCTCAAGTATCACCAATTGTCTCAGCACCCAAATCGAGTGGAGTGCATGAAAGCGCGAGATGAAGCAAAGGTTCTAGTTACGGCAAGGACAATAATGGTGCAGTGTTTTGAGGTAAGGATCGGGGATTAAAATGGCAGCAAAGAAGCTTGAAGACCAATCTAAGTACGATGCTTATGACATGGACGGAGACGGAATTGTTTCTGACTCTGAAATGTCTAAGGCCAAAGAGATTAGGGAAACTGAAGACGCGCTGAGAAAGCACTTAGCGCAGCTTAGAATGGCTCGGTGGACTTTGATCGGCATGGGTGTCTTTACGGTCACAATGTTCTTTATACCTTTGGATCGTGTCACTGCACTGAGCGACATAAGCAATCTTTTCTACATTAGTGGCGCTGGTATCGTCGGCGCGTTCATGGGCGCAACAGCATGGATGGGTAGAAAGTAATGGGTATATTAAGCGCACTGATAGGGCCAGCGACTGAGCTTGCTGGCAAGTTTATCCAAGACAAAGATCAAGCGGCACAGCTTGCCCACGATCTTACCACGATGGCAGACAAGCATGCGCAGCAGGCCATGCTGGCGCAGATAGAGGTCAACAAAGCCGAAGCTGCCAGCGGTTCAGTGTTTAAGGGCGGATGGCGTCCATTTATCGGATGGGTTTGCGGCGCTGCATTCGCATATCATTTTGTGGTGCAACCGTTTATTGTTTTCGGAGTTTCGGTCGCTGGTGTAGCAATACCTGAGTTGCCTACGTTTGACATGGGTAGCTTGATGACTGTGATGATGGGAATGCTGGGCCTTGGTGGCCTCAGAAGTTATGAGAAAAAGCAAGGATTAACAAAATGAGTTATAAATTATCACAGCGCAGTTTGGACAAAATGGAGGGCGTTGATGAGAGATTGGTGGCAGTGGTTAAACATGCGATCACAGCAACCAAGACCGACTTTGGTGTCATACAAGGTCTTCGCACCATTGAGATGCAGAAGGCTCTGGTCGCCAAAGGCGCGTCACAGACAATGAAGTCAAAGCACCTTGATGGCAATGCCGTTGACCTTATGGCCTACGTTGGCGGGCGAGGATCGTGGGAGCTTACGCTGTATGATGACCTTGCTGACGCTATGAAAGAAGGCGCGGAAGCTGTGGGCTGCAAGATACGCTGGGGAGCCGCATGGCACATTGACAGCATTGGTCAACATAAAGGAACAATGGAAGAGGCCATGAACGGATATATTGATCTGAGAAGGTCGCAGGGTCGGCGTCCATTTATTGACGGGCCGCATTTTGAACTGATGATCTAAACTTGCAAGACCAAAAGGCCAGTGCGAATGTCGGAAGGGCGGGAGAATATCTTGCCCTTTCTCAACTGTCTTTTGGCGGCTACTTCTGCACACTTGCGCCGTCTCAGGACCACGATGCTTATATCCAAATAAATGCGCGCATCTTGACGCTACAAGTTAAAACATCATCAAAGATCAGGTATTGGAAATATCAATTTTACACCAAGCGTGGTGATAATCGGCAACGGTCTGATGTTTACGCATTCGTGGCGCTGGACCTAGAGGCCATTTTCTTTTGCCGGGGAGATGACCCAATAATCAGACCGACCTCGACGCACTTGGGCGCTGATCTATTTGACCAGCGCACCATGCACAAAGTTTTAACGTCGTTTGATTAATCACCTCTCGCCCTTGGATTTATACTATCCGATGGTAGTTTAGTGCGCTTGCACTTCGCCATGCTGTCCCGTGATTGCGCTAAGATGATGGGATAAATCACATCATTGGCCACGGAGCAGGCTTGCATGTCCTTGAAGTAGACAGTTGACGTGGCCTCATAAGAGGTCACGCCAGATGTCACGGTGTAGGTCAGGATTAGTGCTGCCCAGTAGGTCATTTCTTATTCTCAAAGTTATATTTTGGCGTAATCGGCTGCTTGCCAAAAACCCAACGCCATTGTCGTTTTTTGTAACCCTTTATGACTACATAATCCCGCGCTCTACAAAGCTGACCTGTTTCAAACAATTTGATTAGATAGTTCGAGGTCCGAGGTGCGCTATCATCAAGCATAACAGCGGCCTCTGCGGCGGTAACGGCCTGATCGTCGGTGAGCATAAGTAAAAGTCGCTTCCCTTGCTCTGCGGCGTTTTCTTTGCGCCGCTTGGCTATCTCAGCGGCGCCTTTGTGCATTGTGCATGGCCTTGTTTCACTTGACGGAAGCGTGCGCTGTGATTTCTCAAACTCTAACATTCTGTGTCCAAGTTTAATTTCTGACCTGACGTATAAATCGTTTACGCCTTTGAGTTTTTCCTTTAGCCTTCCTTCTGGTGATTTTGAATAACGAATTTTAGCCTCTCTAGCAGCGCGTTCTGCTCCTGTAATCTTTGCGTAAGGTTGGGGTTCAGTGATGCTTCGCTCAACATTATCGCGTTCACTCTCTCCAGCCTCTCTATGTATTGTATTTTTTTGCTCATAAGTTCTAACCTTTCTGGTTAATTCCAATCCTATCTGGTTTTTTATGCGGTGGATCGTTGCGCAAGAAACCTGAAGCAGATCAGCAATTTCGCTTTGAGACATATTATATTCTGCGCATTTAATAATTTTTTCAGTCAAAGATTTAGGATATTTCATTATTCGTCTTCCTTTAGCGGTTCAATCTTACCGACACCCGCGCAATTATCGCACTCAACGGTTTCGGTGTCTGGGAAGCCATAATCATTGCTGAAACTTTGCGTGACGAAAACTTCACGCTCCTGCGTCCCAGTGCCATCGCACTCTGGGCATTCAATCCAGTTTTTCATTTTACATTGCTCCTTTAGCCAACAATGGCACCGCGAATAGCGCTATGATAAATACAATTTCGCCTGTGATTTCAAATTTACGTTTCATTTTATTTCTCCCGGTTGGGGGGGAGCCGAAGCTCCCCGGTTGATTAATATTTAAAAATTGAAATAAGACGTCTTTTTGCATCTCTCATTGCATCTTCTTCTTTTTGCGTTTTGCGCCCCATACTGTTTTGCAAGGCTTCCAGCTTGGCGATGATTGTGTCGAGCTTTTTGTTTTGAGCGATTGTCATTTTATTTCTCCCGGTTGTGGGGAGCCGAAGCTCCCCGGTTGATTAGCTTTGGCGGCTCATGCGAAGGTCGCCGTCTGGGCCGTGGCTCATTTTGTAGCGTAGCCCTTCAGTTGGGCTACGATCAAAACGTCCATTTTCGATAAGAAGGTTAAGGTGCGCATGGCCCTTGTAAAGCCCGCCGAAGCACTTTTTGCAAAGCATAGAGTCAGGTGCTTTCTGGGCCATTGCTAATGTTGATGGCCTTGTGCGCATCCACTGATTGCAAAGGGCAATTGTAGAATAAGGGGTGCCTAAGTGATATTTACCTGTGCTGCTGCGCTTGATCTGCATTTCCATGTTCGTTTCTCCCGGTTGGTGGGGCCTGCGCCCCGGCTATACAATTAAGATAATCCGTAAAACATCCTATGTAAAGCCTAAATATGCACTTGCGCAAACTTTTTTTAGGATGTAACGTCCTATTAATTAACCTTGGAGGGTGACATGAAAAAAGAAAGTCGAGTGGTCCTAACGGACTCGCAACATGAGGCGCTGGCAATTGCCGCCGAAAAAAGCGGCATGGCGCTGGCCACATTTATCAGATCGGCGGCGCTGCAAGCCGCTGGCAACGCAGGCGTCCACGCTGAACAGCCGCAGCCAGACTGATGGTCAATAGTAGAAATAAAGGCGTATCATTTGAGCGGGAAGTCGCCATAATGCTGCGCGATGAGCTTGGCATTGGTTTCAAGCGAAACCTTGAGCAGTACAGAATGGCTGGTGGCGCTGACCTAATGGCAGACGATCCAGACTTTCCGTTTACGCTTGAGTTGAAACGGTACAAAGACGGGCCAATCGGCGGATCACCAGCATGGTGGTCGCAAGTTGAAATTGCAGCGGAGCTTGAATGCAAAATACCTTGCCTGATCTATAAATATGATCGCAAGCAAATTCGCTGTGTAATACCTTTGTCAGCCGTAATGGAAGACGGCGAAGGCGAAATCGAAACAGACTTGGAGACGTTCTGTTTTATTGTAAGGGAGAAATTGGGATGCTAATCCAATTATCACCGAAAGAAATGTCGCAATGCAAGCAGGCTGCGGCTATGCGCTGGCAGCTTGCTCGGGCGTCTGGAGTTGTTAATCAGCGCAAGGATAAAAGCAGGTCTGACGCAGATTTGGATTTACTGGGCGTTAAGGCTGAAGTCGCCGTGTCTAAGGTGTTTAACATTCCGCATCAGCACGCGATTGGCGTGGATGATGGGTGCGACCTTTGGTTGGACGATATATCTGTGGACGTGAAAGCCACGTTTCATAAGAGCGGCAGGCTACTGTTCAAGCGCAAGGAGGCGTTCAAAGCGGATTGCGCTGTGCTGGTCTGCCAGATTGAGCCTAACAAGCTAAATGTGGTCGGCTACGCCTCCCAGACCACGTTTATGAATAAAGCGCAGGAGATTGATCTGGGTCACGGCAAGGGATGGGCGATGGCGCAGGACGAATTAAACTCGCTTGAGAGGCTATGGTATGCCGCCCGGCAATTGGGATTGAAATTTTAAACAAGGGAGAAATTGGGATGGAAAATGGTTATTTAATAGTTATTGCAAAGGATGCAAAAACAGTTGTGGAAATTGATGGGGCTTACGCAAGTAATTATCCGATGGCTGATCTGGAGGACATTTCGCAGCATTGGATTGAAAAAAACCAGCCAAATCACAGCAAAAAACTACGGTCCTATATTTGCAAAATTATCCATACTTATAAAGAACCGAGAGGATACCTGAACGATTATACGAAAACGGAAAACTATCTAGATTTAGACCTTGTTGCACTCAACCTGAATACAAGGTCACACAATGCGCTTATTAATGCCAAAAATTACGTTTCTTATGGATTTGGTAGAGATATAAAAACCGTTGGTGATGTTGTTAATTTAAGCGAAGCTGAACTTTTGCGCCTCCCAAATTTAGGGCGAAAATCACTTAACGATATTAAGCTAAAGTTTAAACTCTTAAAAAACAAACTGGAGAAATTGGGATGATAACCGCTGATAAAATGACCAACGCTGAGTATCACGCCACGGACGCGATTAGTTCAAGTGACGTGAAGATGGTACACAGCAAGTCGCTGGCCCACTGGAAAGCCAAGGTCTACAAAAGTAGCACAGTGTTCGACATCGGAACCTGTGTGCATGCGATGGTGCTAGAGGATGGCAGGGGCATGTTGCGCGGGCCAGATACCCGGCGGGGCAAGGCTTGGACCGATCTATATGAAGAGGCGCAGGCAAACGGCGAAACGCTGCTGACTGCCGGTGACTATGATCTCGCGCAAAATATTGCGCACAGCGTTGTGTTTTACCCAGCGGGGCGGCGTATGGCACGCGACACGACGGTCAACGAGGCCAGCTTTTTTGCCACTGACCCGTCAACCGGGCTAAAAATCAAGTGCCGCCCAGATAGCTACTGGGATGCTAAAGGCGTGATTTACGATCTCAAAACGTGTCAGGACGCTTCACCAAAAGGCGTAAGTAAGGACATGCAGACGTATAATTACGCCATCCAAGCAGCCTTTTATCTTCACACGATGGTTTGCGCTGGCTACCCAGTTGAACAATTTGTTTTTGTTAATGTGGAGAAGTCGGCACCATATGCGGTTTCAACGAACATTCTATCACCAGAATATCTTGCTTGGGGTAAGCAAAAGATGCACGAAACCCTGCGCAAGATTGCAGAAGCCAACGAGGCCCAGAGATGGGACACTGGTTGGTCCGACACAACCAATGTGGTTGTAATACCAAGGTGGCTGCAATTGGACGCAGCCGAATTTTAAAACTAGGAGAGAAAACATGGCTAATACTGACTTTAAATCAACGATGATCCGAAACGTGGAATTTAAGTATCCTAAATTAACCGGGACTTATCGCTTTAACACGGCGCTTAAAAAAAGCGAGGAATGCGCCGCGAGTGCTTCTGGCGCAGCTTACTCAATATCATGGGAAATGCCGAAGGCCGAAGCTGGTAAATTACATGCAGAATTAAAAGCGCATTACGAAAGCTGCAATCGTAAGGAACCTTTCACTAAAGTCTTCGGTATGAAGAAAATGGAAAATGGCAACTTTGAGTTTCGCGCCAAGCGCAACGGCACAAACAGCCAAGGCACGCTAAACGAGAAACCTCGCGTAATTGATGGAAATAAGCAACCATTGGCCGATCTGGCCTTCTGGGGCGGCTCAAAGGGCAGCATTAAGGTTACGGCATATCCAGTGACCGATCCTGATAATAACGGCGGCATTAGTTTGCTTATTTCCACGGTGCAAATCACTCACGCAGTTTACGGGTCTGCTGGGCTGGACGATTTTGACGATTTACCCATGACTATGGCAGGCGGAATTGACGAGGCTTTGGATGACTTTGGCCCATCCGTTGCGCCAGTAGCAGCCGCGCCAGCAGCACAATTGGATGATGATGAAATCCCGTTTTAAGTAAAGAAAAACCCAGCAGTTGGGACACTGCTGGGTTTCCACTGGGAGAAAACGAACAATCGATTGGAGAAAGGTCCGAATATGCAAATACTAACAAAAAAGAGCGACATTGGCAAGCAAACGATGCTGTTAGCCCACGGTGCGCTTGACACGCGAATAAACGATGCCGGGTCAGAGTATGAAAGC
>Ga0308011_10000541_pt1 | contig 20066 bp, 11 predicted proteins | sample Neamet177_FD_203144 | JGI IMG/M metagenome (GOLD analysis project Ga0308011, IMG submission 203144) | Marine microbial communities from water near the shore, Antarctic Ocean - #177 | ecosystem: Environmental > Aquatic > Marine > Unclassified | place: Southern Ocean | collected 2014-07-25 | reverse complement strand
TCTGTGTGGCCACGCTCGAGGAGTTTGGTCCTTTTCCACTGGTATCGACATTCCATTCGTCGGCACCTAACTTCCGTGTGTATCATGTAGTGTTGTCATCACTGAGCCACCACTCAATACCGTTTTCCAAGAGAATTCCATCAGCCATGCCCATGGCCTCTTTTTTTGAGGTCTAAGTGCTTCTGTTGAATATAGGACCACAATCGACCTGGAAAGTGAGACCTACCGGTTCCCATTCATCTGCTCTTTGATGATGGCAAACTGCCATTGAATTCTTAGGCTGGGTCCTCTGTCATTGTTTTGTGTCTTGCGATGTTCTTCTGATTCAAACCACATTGCCGGGGGATTGGATGGAGGCCCTTGTTGGTGAATTCGAACTCAACCTTCTCGATGCGGGGGCTGCGTGTGTTCAACATCACAAGGTTCAGTCGATGTACCGTTGGGAGGGTGATGTCCACTCAGAATCGGAATGGCGCCTTTTGATCAAATTGAGTTCACCCGCACTTGAGGCGGTCACCACCCGCCTTCGCCAGCAGCACCCCTATGATGTGCCTGAAGTTCTTTCTTGGAGCGTCGATTCCAATCAGGAATATGGGGAATGGGTTTCTTCCGCTTTTACCGGAGTTGAGAAACATTCCTGAAACATTCTCAGTCATGGAGTGGAAACGAGCCTTGCGAAGGTGTGGAATTTACATTGGGAAACCGGCCTTTATAGTATGTGGCGGAAAACACGCTTTAATGATGCACTGCGCTACTTATGAGACCGCACGAATGACTCGGCAAAACGACCTCGAGCCACGCTCAACAAGGGGATATATTATACACTCTATCGGAAGGCCAATAAATTCCAGCGCGTGAAAGAAACAAGGGGGATACACAAATGGTAATCGAACATAGCAATACAGCCACACCCTCAGAAGGATTTGACGTCGACCTGACTCAAGAACACCTTGAACCCATGCTCCAGGCAAACCTCGACCGATTCGTTCTGTTCCCGATTCAGCACTCCGACATTTGGGAGATGTACAAGCAACAGATGGCCTGCTTCTGGACCGCAGAAGAGATTGATTTGGCTGAAGATCTCAAAGACTGGAAAGCCCTCAATTCCGATGAGCAGCATTTCCTCAAGCATATTCTTGCTTTCTTTGCCGCAAGCGATGGCATTGTCAATGAGAACTTAGGTATCAATTTCTCGAACGAAGTCTGCTGGCCTGAAGCCCGCGCTTTCTATGGTTTCCAAATCATGATGGAAAACATACATGCAGAAACCTATTCCCTTTTGATTGACACCTACATCAAGGACGACAAGGAAAAAGATCACTTGTTCAAGGCTCTTGAAACCGTACCTTCAGTCAAGAGGAAGGGCGAATGGGCCATGCGTTGGTTGTCCCGCAAGCGAGGCTCCTTTGCTGAGCGTCTGGTCGCTTTTGCTGCCGTTGAAGGTATCTTCTTCTCTGGCTCCTTCTGTGCCATTTTCTGGTTGAAGAAGCGTGGCCTTATGCCCGGACTCACCTTTTCCAATGAATTGATTTCCCGAGATGAAGGTCTGCATTGCGACTTTGCTTGCTTGCTTCACAACAAACTCCTCCGTGGTGCTGGAAACAACATGATCACCCGCATCATCGCAGAAGCGGTCGAGATTGAGATTGAATTCGTCACCAATGCCCTTCCTGTCTCCCTCATCGGAATGAACTCCATTCTCATGGAACAGTACATTCAATTTGTAGCAGACAGACTCTTGGTCGCTCTTGGAGCAAGCAAGATTTACAACGTCGTCAACCCCTTCCCTTGGATGGAAATGATTTCCATGCAAGGCAAGACAAACTTCTTCGAGAAGCGTGTCGCTGAATACCAAAAGGCCGGCGTCATGGACACTGCATCACTCGGAAGCGTCCAACAACGCTTCTCAGTTGACGAAGACTTTTGAGCCGTACGCGACGATATGAAGATACTGCGCAATCACACAATTTAGAAATGGAGGAAAAAATATGACCATGCAAGTAGTAAACAGAAAAGGAGAGCGAGAGGATGTGCGTTTCGATGCCATCCACGACAAGCTGCGTACCTTGACCTACGGACTCGACCCAGTTTGGATCGACCCAGGTCACGTTACTAAGCTGACCATCGAAGGTTTGTACGATGGTGTCACCACTCGCGAACTCGACCAACTTGCTGCTGAGACGGCCGCCTCCCTTGCGTCTCAACACCCAGATTACAGTCGACTTGCAGCACGCATCTGTGTTGACGACCTCCACCGTTCAACCAAGGAAACCTTCAGTGAAGTCATCACCGATTTGAGAGAATACATCGATCCAGAATCCGGCAAGCATGCGCCCTTGATCTCTGAAGAAGTGTTCAAGATCATCATGGACAACGCCGAGGTCCTCGACAATCACATCGACTACACCCGTGACCACAATTACGATTACTTTGGATTCAAGACCCTTGAGCGTTCTTACCTCTTGCGTTTGTTAGGCGAAATTGCAGAACGACCACAGCACATGTTGATGCGCGTTGCCGTTGGTATTCACCACGAAAACATCGCCAAGGCCCTTGAGACCTATGATCTGATGAGTCAAGGATACTTTACTCACGCCACCCCAACCCTGTTCAACTCTGGTACACCAACGCCACAGATGTCGTCCTGTTTCCTCCTGACCATGCAAGATGATTCTCTGGATGGGATTTATGATACACTCAAGCAGTGTGCTTTGATTTCCAAGTCTGCAGGTGGTATTGGACTCTCAATCCACCACGTCCGTTCGAAGGGTTCCTACATCAAGGGCACCAACGGCCAAAGCAACGGTATCGTCCCTATGCTCCGCGTCTTCAACGACACCGCTCGCTACGTCGACCAAGGTGGCGGCAAGCGAAAGGGTTCGATCGCAATCTACCTCGAACCATGGCACCCAGACATCCTCGCTTTCCTCGACCTACGAAAGAACCACGGTAAGGAAGAACTCCGTGCACGTGATTTGTTCTACGCTCTGTGGACGCCCGATTTGTTCATGGAACGCGTCGAGCAAGCCGCCGACTGGTCCTTCTTCTGCCCCAATGAATGCCCTGGTCTTCAGGACGCATACGGTGCCGAATTCAAGGAATTGTACGAATCTTATGAGGCACAAGGCCTTGCACGTGAGACCGTTCCGGCACGAACTGTTTGGGACAAAGTCGTCGAATCTCAAATTGAGACTGGAACCCCTTACATGCTCTACAAGGATGCAGCAAACGAAAAATCCAATCAGAAGAACCTCGGAACCATTCGCTCGTCGAACCTGTGCACCGAGATTATGGAATACACTGCAAAGGACGAAGTGGCTGTTTGCAACCTTGCCTCAATCGCTCTCAACAAGTACGTTGATCTCGAAACGAAGACCTTCAACCATCAGTTGTTGTATGATGTGACCTACCACGCAACTGGAAACCTCAACCGTGTGATCGATGTCAACTACTACCCGGTCCCAGAAGCACGAAACTCCAACATGCGCCACCGACCAATCGGTCTTGGTGTTCAAGGCCTCGCCGACACCTTTGCTTTGCTGAAGTTGCCGTTCGAGAGTCCGGAAGCTCGAAAACTCAACAAGGAAATTTTTGAAACTCTGTACTTCGCAGCGTGCACCGCCTCGAAGGACGGAGCGGTTGCAGAAGGCCCGTATTCGACGTTCCAAGGCTCACCTGCCAGCCAAGGTCAATTACAATTCGACCTTTGGGGCATGAACGACCACAGCGGTCGTTGGGATTGGACTGCACTGAAGAGCGAAATCGTAGAACATGGAATGCGCAACTCGCTGCTCTTGGCCCCAATGCCAACTGCATCGACCTCGCAAATCCTTGGAAACAATGAGTGCTTTGAAGCCTTCACTTCCAACCTCTATGTGCGCCGAACCCTCTCTGGTGAATTCATTGTTCTCAACAAGCACTTGGTTCGAGACCTGATTGAACTGGATCTCTGGAGCATTGGAATGAAGGACGAAATCCTTCGCCACAAGGGCTCCATTCAAGAGATTGAAGGCATCCCTGCATGGATCAAGGAACTCTACAAAACCACCTGGGAAATCAAGCAACGTCACGTCTTGGACATGGCTGCTGACCGTGGTGCTTACGTCGACCAAAGTCAATCGATGAACATTCACATGGTGGACGCAAACCCTGCAAAGGTCACTTCGATGCACTTCTACGGATGGAAACAGGGCCTGAAGACCGGCATGTACTATCTGCGAACAAAGGCAGCGGCAGATGCAATTCAGTTTACTGTTGAAGCCAAGAAGACAGAGGATCAAACCGTTGGTGGCTTAGCCGACCGAGCTGAAGAAATCTCCAGCCTCGAGGCGATTGCTTGCTCGCTTGATACTCCTGATGATTGCATGAGTTGCGGTTCGTGATCCTCAACCCGTTGGGCTGAGTTCAATCTTCGTTCCAGAAATCTGGTTGACCCTGTGGGTTTTCACTGGGTTGAACATACTGTTGCTGTTGCATTTGAGCGGCATACTGTTGCTGTTGCATTTGATTGGCATGCTGTTGCTGTTGCATTTGATTGGCATGCTGTTGTTGTTGCATTTGAGCAGCATATTGTTGCTGTTGAGGGTTCATCTGTCCAGGGTATTGTTGTTGCATGTAGACCGGGCTTTGGCTCGGGCCTGAGAGGAACAAACTGAGAAACATCATGAAGCAACCCATCGGGGCGCAAAGGACCCCAATCAGAATTGGGATTGTTAGAATTCCAAGAACAAACGTGACACTCCCAATGATGAGGAGGTTTGTGTTGGTCATCTTTTAGCCTCTCAAGCGGAATGGATGGCATGGCCCAACGTAGCCAAGACACCCTCGTGGGTCATCTCGGTCATGGTGGGGTGAGCATGAATCGTACCTGCTACATCTTCGAGCAGTGCGCCCATCTCAAGCGCAAGGGTCCATTCGCCAACCAGTTCACTGATGTGCGTTCCAACACCTTGGATGCCCAGAATTCGGTGATCGTCTTCACGGGCACAGATTCGGATGAATCCAGCAGATTTCTCTGCTTCCTGTGTCAGTGCGCGACCGTTTGCACCAAGTGGGAATTTACCGATGATGACGGGATGTCCAGCGGCTTCAGCTTCTTCTGGAGAAAGACCAACAGAGACGATCTCAGGTTCAGTGAACACGATGGCTGGGACAGCCACGGGATCGTAGGCTCGCTTCTTTCCAGCAATAATTTCTGCAACCATTTCCCCTTGGAAGGAGGCGACGTGAGCCAGCATTTCACCAGAATCACATACATCGCCAATGGCATAGACGCCCTTCATGTTGGTTTCACATCGGTCGTTGACCTTGACAAAACCTCGTTCATCGAGCGCCACACCGGTTGGGGACAAGGATGCTGAATTTGGTTTGCGACCGACGGTGACAAGCACCTTGTCGACGACCACGTTTTGCATCTTTTTCTCATCTTTCTCGTTCTTGTCGATGAAGTTGAGTTGGATTCGTCCATCCTTGGTCGCTTCTGTTCCCTTCGCAAACACGCCGAGATGGGTCTTGATTTTCTGCTTCTTGATGGAGATCTCCAACGGTCGTCGCAGTTCCTTGTCGAAGATTGGCAGCACGCTGTCCATCGCTTCGACAACGGTGACTTCAGAACCAAGCATTCTGAAGGTGATGCCCAATTCCAATCCGATGTAGCCGCCACCAACAATGGCGACGTGCTTTGGAAGTGTTTCGAGTGAAAGTGCTTCTCTTGAAGAGATGACATGTTCAGCATAAGGCATGAACGGAAGTTCAATCGGGACTGAACCATTTGCCAAGATGACATGGTCTGCCTGGACGATGATGGCGTCTTTTCCTTCACCGATTTTGACGGTCTTTGCATCTTGGAATTCGGCCCATCCGATGATGAGTTCTGCACCAGCGTTCTTGAGCAGGTGTTGAACACCTTTGTTGAGTCGAGTTACAATGTTCTCTTTCCAGTTGACGAGGTTCGCCATGTTGAGCTCGGCCGGTCCAGGGATTGAAATCCCCATGTGGCCGTCGTTTGAGGCATGCTTAGCCAAACTGTGGAACTTGTGGGCAGCGTGAATCAGTGCTTTCGAGGGGATGCAACCACGGATGAGGCAGGTGCCTCCAACCTTTTCACCTTCAACAATGATCGTTGAGAGGCCGAGTTGACCGGCACGAATTGCAGCGACGTAACCACCTGGGCCAGCACCGATGACGAGAACTTGACACTTTTTTGTCTCCATTTGAATCAAACCTCACATAAAGATGGTCGCAGGATTCTCGAGGTAGGTCTTCACCAGTTGAACCAAGGTTGCTCCGTCATGTCCATCGACCACTCGGTGGTCCCACGACGACGAGAGGTTCATCATTCGACGAATCACAACAGCACCGTTGCGGACAACGGCACGGTCAGTTGCATTGTGAACGCCAAGAATACCGACTTCAGGCTTGTTGATGATTGGTGTTGCACCGAGGCCGCCGAGGCGACCTAGGCTGGTGATGGTGAATGTGGAGCCACTGAGGTCATCCACACCGGCTTTGCCATCGCGAGTTGCGCTGGTGACACGAACCATCTCTGAGGCAGATTGCCAGATGTCCATGGCTTCGACGTGTTTGACCACTGGGACAAACAGTCCTCGATCGGTCTGAGTTGCAATTCCAAGGTTGATGGCTTCATGTCGGGTGACGACGTTGGCCTCATCATCGTAAAGGGCGTTGCATTCTGGGCTCTTAGCGAGTGCCTTGACCAGTGATTGCATGATGAAGGGCAGGTAGGTGAGCTTCGGAGCGCCCTCGGGTCGTGTTGCGTTGAGGTGCTGACGAAGGTCTTCCAAAGCGGTGACATCAACTTCCTCAAAGTAAGAGAAGTGAGGGATGGTCGAGTATGATGCAATCATTGAATCTGCAATCTTTCTGCGCAGGCCAATGACCTTGATGTCCTCGGTTCCGTTGAGTTCAACCCGTGCACGGGCTCCAACAGGTGCGGATCGGCTTGCACCGGATGCGCCTCCAGCGATGTGTGCATCCAAATCAGCATGGCTGATTCGTCCTGCGGGACCGCTTCCTGCCACATGGTCGAGGCTGATGTTTGCCTCACGTGCTCGTTGACGAACAGCGGGGCTTGCAAGTGCTTTGGTGCCGGGGGCTCGAGCGACTGCAGCAGCGGGTGCTGGCGCAGGAGCAGGAGCAGGTGCTGGTGCGGGAGCAGCAGGAGCCTTTGCGACTTCTTCTTTCACGGCAGGAGCTTCTTCCTTTGCCGGAACAGCCTCGGATGCTGATGCGTTTCCAGCGCCATCAACTTCGAATTCAATGCAGACAACGCCTACTGGGAGGATGTCACCGGCTTCACCGACGACTCTGGTTACTTTCCCGTCAACAGGTGAAGGGATTTCGACGGTTGCTTTGTCAGTCATGACCGAGAGAATAGGATCGTCTTCTTTGACGGTGTCACCAACGGCAACCATCCATTCAACAACTTCGCCTTCGACGACACCTTCTCCAATATCTGGCATTTTAAATGCAAATGTTCCCATTTTTAGTCCTCCTGTGTTTTCTTTATTGCTGCGGCAATTCGTTCTGGACTGGGCATGTAGTCCCATTCCGTGGTGTGAGGGAAGGGGGTGTCCCAACCGGTCACGCGAGTGATTGGTGCTTCGAGGTGGTAGAAACAGCGTTCCTGTATTGATGCACTCATCTCTGCACCAAATCCGCTGGTTTTTGGTGCTTCATGAACGATGACACAGCGACCTGTCTTCTTGATTGAGTTGACAACAGTGTCTCGGTCCCAAGGAACCAACGTTTGGAGGTCGATCAATTCACAATCGATGCCTGAATCCTTGATGGCTTGTTCACAGACGTGGACCATGGTGCCCCATGCGATGACGGTGCATGCTTCACCTTCACGAACGATTCGTGCTTCTTCCATCGGCACGATGTAGTGGCCTTCTGGTACTTCTGCATCCGGATGGTCGTTCCATGTAGGCACGTTGTGTGGGTCGCCGTAAAACGGACCACGGTAGCAACGCTTTGGTTCAAAGAAAATGACTGGGTCGTTGCATTCGATTGCAGCGGTCAACAAGCCCTTGGCGTTGTATGGTGTCGAACAGTACACAACCTTCAGTCCAGGCGTGTGGGTGAATTGTGCTTCTGGAGATTGTGAATGATGGTGGCCTCCCTTGATGCCGCCTCCAGCAGGTGTTCGGAAGGTGAGCGGTGCGGTGAACTCTCCACCGGATCGGTGGCGCACTTTTGCGATTTCATTGACAATTTGGTCATAGGCTGGGAATATGTAGTCTGCAAATTGGATTTCAGCGACCGGTCGAAGCCCATTCAGGCCCATACCCATAGCGATGGCGGCAATGCCACCTTCGGCCAAAGGCGAATCGAACACCCGGTGCTCTCCAAACTTGGCTTGCAAGCCGTCAGTGACGCGGAAGACTCCGCCGAAGAAACCGACGTCTTCACCGAAGATCACGATGTTCGGGTCCTTCTCGAGTTGAACCTCAAGGGCTGAGTTGAGTGCTTTGATCATGTTCATTTGTGTCATCATGGTCACCTCACTTGCCGAGTTCCTCGCGTTGTTCTTGAACGTGCCAAGGAACGGTTTCGTAAACTTCGGTAAAGATTGTTGATGCTGGTGGGTAGGGGCCGCTTGCTAAATCCCCAAACTCACATGCTGCTTTGTAGGAAGTCATCACTTCGTCATCGATTTTCTGGGCAAGCGCTGCGTCGCGCTTTTCATCCCACATGTCGCTCTTGATCAAGTGGTTCTTGAGGCGTTCAATCGGATCGCCACCAGGCCAGCTTTTGTATTCCTCGCTTGGTCGGTAGGCAGAGGGGTCATCAGAAGACGAGTGAGCGCCTGTTCGGTAGGTGTACACTTCGATGTGTGTGGCTCCTAAGCCCGCAGCACCGCGTTGGCGAGCCCATTTGGTGACGCTGTAGAGTGCCAAGAAATCGTTGCCATCCACTCGGAACGAAGGGATGTCATAGGCCAGGCCACGCTCTGCAAAGGTTCGTCCACCCGTTGCTAGGTTGGCGTGGGTGGAGATGGCCCATTGATTGTTGACCACATTGAGGATCACAGGGGGCTTGAAGGTGGAAGCGAAGTTGAGAGCGTAATGGTAATCGCCTTGGGCAGAGGTACCGTCGCCCAACCACGAAATGCAGACTTCATCATCGCCTTTGTAGGCGCTTGCCATTGCCACACCAACCGCCTGGGAAAACTGAGTTCCAACAGGGGATGAAATCGAGATAAAGCGGCCTTCCTTCCATGTGTAATGGACCGGCATTTGACGCCCTTTGACGTTGTCTTCAGTGTTTCCAATGCAATGGCAAATCATGCTGACCATGTCACGACCACGAACGAATTGAGCGCCAGGTTGGCGGTAGGACGGGAAAATCCAATCCTGTGTTTCAAGCGCCATTGTTTGAGCGATTGCAATTGCTTCTTCGCCCAAGGATCGCATGTAGAATGAGAGTTTCCCAGTCCGCTGCATTTTGATCATTCTGTCATCAAAAATACGCAGACGCATCATGTATTCGAGGCCCTGAATCAAGGTTTCAGCATCGAGTTTTGGATCCCACTCGCCGAGAGCTTCACCTTCATCGTTGAGGACACGGACCAAACCCACTGCATGGGGCACGGTGTCTTGAGCACTGCATGAAAGAGGGTCAGGCCGGTTTAAGTCACCGGGCTGTTCCTTGAATTTACCACCAAAATCAGCCTCTTCACCCGGGCGAAACGGAGGTCGCCCGATGGTGTACGGCGCTGTGGTGGCTGTCACTCTCTCGGTCATTGGTTCACCTCATTCCATCCTGCTCTTAAGTGGTGCCGGCGCGTCGTTTCCTTCGTTGGCAACATAGACATATGCACCGGGCATTGATTCCGTGTTTGTTGGGTCAAGCGTTTTTCTTAGCAAGAGGCCTGCTTTGAATGAGGAGCGAACAAGCGGACCGCTGGCAATGCCTGAAAATCCGATTTGGATGGCATGCTGCGCCCATTGATCGTACATGTCCGGTTCAGGGAATCGGTCGACGGTAAGGTGGCGCGTGGAAGGGGCGAGGTACTGCCCGATGGTCACCAAATCAACGCCAGCATCCCGTAAGAGGCCAAGCGTTTCTGTAATTTCTTCGTCAGTTTCACCAACGCCAACCATGACGGAGGATTTGGTCAAGATGTCTGGGCGCAGTTGTTTCGCAGCGCGCAAGATCTCAACCGACTGGGAGAATGAAGCTCGATGATCCCGTACCGTTCGATCTAAGCGTGGAACACATTCGACGTTGTGAGCGAAGACTTTGAGTGGGCTAGCATCCAATAAGTGCGCCAATGCTTCGTGATCTCCAGCAAGATCCGAACACAGCAATTCGAGGGTGACGTGAGGTTGACGTTCATGGACGGCTTGGATGCATTGTTTGTAGTGGTCGGCACCGCTGTCCGCTAAATCATCGCGGTTGACAACGGTGATGACGGCATGGCGCAAATCCATTGATTCGACGGCGTTTGCCAGGTTCTCAGGTTCATCGACATCGAGGGGTGGAGGGGTTTTGATAGTACCAACGGCACAGAAACGACACCCACGGGTGCATTCTTGACCTGCGATCATGAACGTAGCATCGCCGCTTGCCCAACAATCGTGGATGTTTGGACACCGTGCTTCTTGACAAACGGTGTGGAGTGTGTTGTCTTTCACAGCGGCTTTGGTGCTGTTGAAGATGGCTTGTTGTTTTCCAGATGGAAGAGCGGTTTTGAACCACGGAGGCAGGCGTTCTCGCTTTGGTTTGGGCCGAGACGCAGGTGGTAAGGTCTGGGCCATCGGGAGCGGTTTACCTGACAATGCATCACCCCTCTCGCTCCTTCCTATGGCTTGCCCATCAAAAAGGTGCGCCGTGAGGTGACTATCACGAATTCAGCCTCTCGGTCGCGTTGTTGTGTGGTGATTTGGCTTTGAACGAGCATTGATGACCCATGAGCACCAGCGCACATCATGGCGAAAGGTGTGGCTCTGGTGACCGGTGGCGGCCGACGCATTGGTGCAGAGATTACCTCTGAACTCATCGATGATGGATGGTACGTTGTCGTCCATGTCCGACAATCGTTTGATGAAGCCAACATCTTGTTGTCCCAAAAGTCCAACGAAAACGGTGGAATTGAATGTGGTTCTGTGGTGATTGCCGACCTCTCAACCGATGAAGGATTGGCTTCGCTGATCGAACAAACAAACGCCGCTATTTTGACACAAAATGCAGATGGTCTCGGTGCCCTCGTCCACAATGCTTCAATCTATAAATCAAATGACTATGAAGCAGTAAGTCTCGAAGAACTGCGAATGAATACCCGCATTCACATCGAAGTACCCTTCATGCTGACACAAGCGTTTGCGGCGTCGCTCAAGGCTGCTTCAGGATGCGTGATTGGGATGGTCGATACCTCGCTCGGACGAGCTTGGAAAGGGTTGTCACATTACACCGCTACAAAGGCTGGTCTTCGCCAATTAATGATGAACCTTGCAGGGGATTTGGCACCCGATGTCCGTGTCAATTGTGTTGCTCCCGGTGCGATCATGGCTGCGCCTTGGGAAGCCGAACATTTTGCTTCAGTGATTGAAAAGGTCCCTCTTGGCCGTGGTGGCTCTCCAATCGACGTGGCCAAAGCAGTCCTCTTCTTGATCCAATCAGACTACCTTTCAGGTCAAGTGTTGAATGTTGATGGCGGATGGACCGTCGCTCCCTAAGCAAAGGATTGCAGGGGTTTTCTTCAAAGCATGTGCTCGCGTCGCCTGAACTGCAGGGATGGCTGAGGTGGTCAAAGGCGCCGGGCTTAAGATCCGGTCCCGTATGGGTTCGTGGGTTCGTATCCCACTCCCTGCATTTTCTTTCCACATTGTGCACGCTTTTCTCCCCCCTCGTAGAGGGGGTTTAGGCGCACAAACAATGCAAAACCGTTTAACACTCGGTCGAGCAGGGCGGTACGGTGAACACCTCCATGACCTCTCTTTCATGCTCCAGCGGTCGATTCTTGGCGGTCCTGCTTGCCACCCTTATGTTGGGTGGTTTAGCACCTCTCTCTTCCAACCCTATAGCCGATATCGGTGCCTCAGATGAGCTCGCTGAACCTGCCCAATCGATGAATTCCGCCTCGTCATGTTCGACGTGCCAATCCTATGACCTGTACCTTGATGAAATGGACAGCGAAACCGGTGGCGATGGTTCGATCACCACGCTTGAACCATCGGGGGCTCATCAAGAAGAAAGTGCACTCGGTGGCGTGGAATTCCGCAGCGCTGAAATGATCTCTGACCTGTTGGTCTATGGGCGAGACAACACTGACAAAGTGACACTCACGCTCTTTTTGCAATTCGAAGGAACTTCCGGTTCCACTGCCGACGTGACCTATTCGTTGAAATCGGGTGATTCCGAAATCGACTCCGTTTCAGAGACCCTTGACGACCCGTGCACAGGAGGTACCCTTGGTACAGCCTCGTGCGCATGGACATCAACCATTGTTGATTTTGACGTCCCATCGGACGGTTTCATCGTTGCCAATGGGAAGCAACTTCGATTGAGCGTCGATGCTCAAGCCACCTGTGAAAGCAGCGGTGGTGGCGGATTTGGCGGCGGTTGTGAAGTCAACGTAGCCTTTGGCGATGTCGAACAGACCAATGGATACTCCAAACTGGAAATGAAAGCCAATGCGCTTGCAAACTCCGTTGTCAAGGTGCACCGTCCTGGCGGCGGCTTCCTTGACCCCGAAGTGACCGAATGGTCGCCTAACCACCGTCCTGATTTCCGAACAATGCAGTTTTCTGTCGATGTCCGAGATGCTTTTGGTCGCGATGACATCCAAGGTGTGGATTTGGTCATGACCACTCCAAATGGAGCAGGTACAGTTTTTGAAAAGTCATTCGATGATGACGATTTGAAACTCGACAACAATGGTTTGGTAGGGAACTACACCTATTCTTATGACGTCGGTATGGCTGCTGGTGAATACCCTGTCCAACTTGAAATCAGTGACGTTCAAGGTCACACCCTCGTGTTTGAGCACAGCGGCATTGAATTTATTGAACACGATGTTTACCTTTCGCTCCCGCAGAATCAACCAGACATCGTCTTGATTGCACCCGGACAGACCTCAAGCATAGAATTCATGATTGAGCATACCGGTGCGAGCGCCTCACAAATCGAGGTTGTGTTCGAACTTTCTCGCTCGCTGCCATCGACATGGTCTGACCCAGTATGGGATCAGCCTGGTGGATACACACTCTCTGGTGGCGGTACATTCGCTCGGCCTATTCTGAGCATTGATGTTCCTAACGACGATCTAACTTCTGCTCCGAACACCATTGAAATCGAAGCCCGTGCGTATGCTGAAAACACCGAGGGTCAAACCGTCGAAGTCGCTGTTGAGACGATTGTGTTGGATATCGAAGAATCCGATGTCCTTTCCCCGCCTCGTATCGCTGTGTTTGAAGACGACGAACATCAGAAGCAAATTGCAGATTCGACCCGCCCTGAAGCCTATGATGAGACCCTCTCGCATTACGTGGACTCTGGCGATGTCAGTGGCGATTTCTTCATCGATGTGTTCAACTCTGGTTTCATTACCGATGCATTCCGTTTGCGAGTGACAGATTTGCCTGACGCTTGGCAGTACAAATTCTTTGACAACGATACGGGAATGGAACTCACCGAAGAAGGGATCCACTCTTTGACACCAGACATTGGCTCGCATCAAATTCTCACCGTTCGAATGGAAGTGTTCCCACCATCGGAACGTGAAGCACAAGACATCGGTCTTGTGGCTGTCACCATCGCCAGTCAAGGCGACTCAGAGTTATCCACTCAAGTTGCCTTTACCGTTCATCGTACCTTTGGTGTTCTGGTGGAAGTGATTGCAGACTCTGACAGTGGAACGCTTGGCAACGTTGGTCCAGTTACCCCTGGTTCATCGATATGGTACAACCTTCGCATCACTGACTCAAGCGATACGGTTGGTCAAACCACTTGGCGAATCATCAACCCTGCTGACTTAGATCGAAACACAGAAGACAACTCGAATTACGCATCTTGGGATTACACATTGTCGAATGGTTCAGAATCAGACATCGTTGTGGTCTATCTTCAATCCGACCAATACGCAGACCTGAAGTTGGATCTCGAACTTGGCACCACGGTTGAAGCTGGAAATCACACGGTGTATGTTCGTGTGGTCGAAGAAGGCGTTGACGCTCAAGATGCCAGGTATTTCGACCTCCCTGTCACGGTTCAAGTGAAGGAAGATGTTCAGCCAGGACGCCTGGTTATCACCGACTCCAGCAGCTCATTGGTCCGGTTCTCCTCTGATGAGTTCCAAACCGTTGAGTTCATCATCGACAATCAAAACAACGTCCCACTCGATGTTGTGATCACGCTTGAAGAACCACAAGGATGGACTGCTTTAATCCGTGCCTCATCCGACCAAGTCGGCGGCAACTTCCTTCTTTTGACCCTGCCTGCCTATTCGAGCAAGGACTTCTCGTTGGCCATCACACCACCTGACAACCTCAAAAACGGGGAAACCGTAGAGTTTGAACTGAAGGTGACGCCGATGGATGAGGAAGTTCCCTATGACAGTGAATACACTCAAACAAGCAAGCATATTTTCAGCACTGCCTGTGATGGTGCTTCGTGTTTCATCAATGAACTTGTCAACCCTGAGCCACAAACCTTTGCTTTGGGTGCTGGTCTTTGTGCAGCGTTTGTGTTCGCCGTTTACCGTCGAGGCCAACGCTCAGCTAACATCTTCGATGATGAAGACTTTGAATTCGAAGAAGAGATGAAAATGGAACCACTCGAAGATGACATCCCTGCGCCTGTTTTGGAAGAGGATGACGACGACGATCTCGAACTTTTGGACGAACTTGACTCCCTTTGAAGAAAAGGGGTCCGTTCAACCGGTCTATTCGTGGTGCTGCGCTGGTAAAATTTCATTTCTTGATGGACAGTGTTTCTTTTTGCTGGTGAGCATTGTATGAACATCGTACCATTTCCCTTATCAGTCATCAAAACAGCCCAACCGCTGTGACAACCATGCGTACGCCTTCAACCCCGTCGAAGCCGCGCTCTCAATGGCAGATTCTGGAGCACCGCGACACCGCCAAATCGATCGCTTTGGTTGCGCTCATGGTGCTCTCGACCTTTGCTTCAATCCCATGGATTTCATTCGATGCTCTTGCGGCATCAGACCAAGATGGCGACGGTTTGACTTACGGACTTGAATACCTCATGAACACCCAACCCAATGATCCTGATTCCGATAACGATGGACTTCCAGATGGTTGGGAATGGCGGTATGGACTGGATCCTCTCTCCAGCAGTGGTGGGGATGGCGCAGTCGGTGATCCAGACGGTGACGGTATGTCGAACTTGCAGGAATATTCCTACCTCCAACCCACAAGCTGGGACGTTGCCAGCACCACTGGCGTGCTCGACAACGGCGTTTGGTGGAACGGAACGGTTCCAGTCAACGATTGGAATGAAGAAGGCGCTCTTCAGTACAACCGACCAGGTTGCGGCGACATCGGCAGCGATGGTACCGGTTCAGTGATCCTATGCGATGAAGATCCAATGGGCAACATTTGCACCAATGGTTTTGACGATGACAAAGACGGCTTTGTCGACTCAGCAGACCCCGACAACGATGGGGATGCAGATTGTTCATCCAACGACGATGACGGTGACGGTATCGAAGACGAAGACGTTGCTGGCTGGGACACAGATGGCGATGGTATGGATGATGGATGGGAGGCTGCAAACGGCCTCAATGCCACAAACCCAACCAACGCGGACGGACCAAACGGAGATCCCGATGGTGACGGCCTCAGCAACCTGATGGAATACATCAATCCGACATGGACGACCATGTGCGGTACCTCTCCTTGTTTCAGAAACGGTCCAGATGGGCTCGTCACTGAAACCACATCGCCTTGTGACCCTGTGAACGGTATCGGGCCTGGTGGGTGCGCCACTTTCACTGCAGAAGTCGATGGTATCACCTCAACCAACCCACAACGGGCTGACACCGATGGTGATGGATTAAACGATTCATTGGAAGCCTTGACTTTGCTCACCGACCCAACCTCTTCAGATACAGACAACGACGGCATCAATGACGGTGTCGAAGTTGCTGGTCAATACGGCAACCCTCCTCAAGCAACTGATCCTCGAAACAACAACACTGACGGTGATGCGTTTGATGATGGTGACGAAGACCTGAATTCGAACGGAATCGTTGATCCAGGTGAAACCGATCCAACCCGTCGTGAAGATTCTGGCGATGAAGACAACGATGGTATCCAAAACTGGGAAGAAAACCTTTCATGCACCCTTTGGGACATTGCTGATACTGATTTTGGTGGCATTGCCGATGGCGATGAACAGAACGTTTCTCACGGAACCGATCCTTGTGATTCCCTTGTCAACTTCGAAACCACAGTCGTGGCATGGAACAACGGTAATGGCCAATTAGAAGTTGCAGATGGCAGTGGATTCAATCCAGGTGGTGGTGTCGGTTGGTTCAACATTTCAGGCACGTGGACGCCCTTTGCGTATGCAACGGTGGTCAATGACCTCATCCAAGGTGTGTCAACGGCTCCTGGAACGGCAACTCAAGTTGCCAACCGCAACGGTTCCTTCTGTCACACCGATGCAACCGCCGATGGAACCATCGGTTCCTCACGCACATACTGTGACGACGATTATGCCGATTCAGACGGCGATGGTCTTGCAGACTGGCAAGAGTTGCTGGGTACGTTCGGATGGTTTTCCAACCCGACCCTTGTCGACAGCGACGGTGACGGGGCGAATGATTTCGAAGAAGTCTTTGGCAACACCGATCCGAACGAACCGTGCACGAACCTCCTTGACGATGATCAAGACGGACTGAACAACTACTTCGAGACGAGCACGGGTTGCGATCTGGTGTACATTGGCATCACCAACGGCTCCCTTGATGCCTGGGTGACCGATGATGCGTCAATCGACACTGACTCTGGTGGTGTTGCCGATCGAGAGGAATATTTCGATGGCACCAACCCCGAAAACGATCCTTCTGACGATTTGTTGCCATCAGATTTCGATGGCGACCTGATACCCGATGCCGTTGAAAACCAAACCGGTACGGATTGGACCAACCCTGACACCGATGGTGGCGGTATGATCGACGGCTTGGAATGCAGTCAAGAATTTTGGATCATCAATTGCCTCGGTTCTCCTTTCGACCCCTTCGACCCAACCGATGACCTGATCGCTTCTGAAGTCGTTTTCTGGGCCAACAACAGCAGTGGTGTTGTTGACGTGGATGGCACCCAACGTTGGCGCCAGTACACAAGCGACTTCTACACTGGAACCGCTTATGCTCACATCGCAGAAGTCCATCCAAGCGAACCAGTGGTTCTGCCTTCCTCCAATTTCACTCACCTTTCTGATATGGCGTTTGCCAACGACACGGTCGAATGGCTGATTACCTACAACAATCCATCCATTTCCGGTGGCTTAGTCCTCCCGGCCTCTTGGTCAAACATATCCTTCTACGTGGATACTGCTGCCCAGTTGGAACGGTCAAACGACACTCACAATGTCAACATTATCGAAGGTCCGATTCAAGAGGTGTTCATTCAACAACCTGAATTCTACTTTGATTGGACCTCGCTAGCATCAACGACTGTTCCAGGAGCAGGTTTTGCTTACGAACTTAACACGCCTGCAGAATTAACCGACCTCAACAACACACGCTCTTCGCTGTTCAACACCACCAATGGTGTGATCAGTGATTCTGGCGCCACAAACGCCTACGATACTGCATTAGCCCTGCAAACCTTCCTTGCAGAAGGCAATTCATCCACTGAATTCAAGCGCAATTACAACGGCTCTGGCATTCCATCCTCGGAAGACCTCAGTGTGGTCTTGGTTGAAGCAACCAAGGAAGGTACATGCAATGAATTCAACACGGCGTTCGTCACAATGGCACGCTTAGCTGGACTTCCTGCTCGCTATGTCAGTGGCTTTGCTGGAGGCACATGGAACGGAGACGGATACGCCGTCTTCCCTCAAGATCGAACGACCTGGGGCGAAGTACGTTTGCAGCAAAACAGTGCGAACGGGGACACCGAACTCGGATGGATTGCATTCGATGCGTGCCCACCTGCTGAAGAAATTGAAATCGTCAATCAAACCATCTCCTCCCTTGTATGGGACCGGGATGGTACATCGACCTTGAACGTCACTGGACAACTTCGGTTCTCAGAAAATGGAACGCCAATCCCTGAGCTTCCGATGGTCGGCTACCTTGTACCTCTCGCGGAAGCAGCAGGTGTCCCAGGTCCTGCAGCCATCGCCAATTACGAACTTGGTGCCGTCATCACCGATGCAAACGGAACGTTCGAAATTTTTGGTAGCCCTCTGGAATCAGGGGCACCAGGTATTCATCGCATTGTCATCAAGCACCTCCAATCGGGCTATGTCTCAGAGGATGGGATCATCTTTGATGGCTTCATCAACGTCACTGATGATTCGGTGATCAATCATACTGGACCAAACGCGATCAATGCACCGATTGTCGGCGCTGGCGCAACGACCATCATCACGGGCATGCTTTCTCTCGAGAGTGCTCCTGTACGCGTCATTTCGACCCTCGCCGAAGCTGCGACTGTCCCTGAAGTTTGGTTGAGTTTCACCTCCTCCGTGACAGGCGTCGTGAATTTGACATCACCTATTGGCTTTGATGGTTCATGGAGCATCGAAGTGGAGTTGGATCCGCTGGAAACCAAAACCAACCTCTCGGCTACCTTGGGCTTTTCCGGTTGGCAAGACAGTTCCGAACCAAGCATCACACCGCCGCAGTTCCACTTTCAACCTTCCACCAAATCCATCCTCCTCGATGTTCGGGATGCACCGACCTTAACCGCAACCCTCGAAGGACCCTTGGCCAATGGAAGCATTCTCCTCATCGATGACAACATCTGGCTGAACGGTTCAGCCGTCACTTCAGGCGCCAGTCCGGTAGCCATGACGGGTAACCTTTCGCTCTCAATGCGCTCGAACGGCAGCGGCTCTGATTGGATTGAAATGTTCAATCAAAGCGTCAATGGGGTCTTCTCGGTCCAACATTTGCTCACAGCCGCTGATGCACAAATTGCTGCTGGTGAAGTCGAATTACAGGTTCGATTCTTCCCCGATAGCATCGAAGCAACCGATGACGCAAACATGTCGACAGGAAACCCATACCTTCTGCGAGGTTGGCTTCAATTCAGTTCACTCTCCGTTTCTCAAATGCGCAACACAGACGCTGTTGTGTTGGTCTCGATGACCGACCACCGTGGCGTCGCCACCGATTTGCTTGCCTCTGGAAACTTTGATTTCACATTCAATGGGACATGGGTGAACACAACCGTCGACCCAGAAAGTGAAACAATCACTCTAAATTGGTTGCTTGATGCGAGCATGTATGCGGGTGATTACCCCTTGGACATCTCCTTCAATGGTTCAGATCTTTACCAACCATCAACCGGTCAAGAATCCGTTCGAGTTGCTGCCGAAGTTGGTTGGAACATCACGCTTGCACAGGATTGGACACACATCGGAAACTCAACCTACATCTTTGGCGACATCTTTGATGCCGTCCACACCAACAGAAAGGTGCTCGGTGATAACATCACAATGCTTTCATTGATCATGACCACCATCGAAGGTCAACCAATCGATTTGTCCCAGGGACTCCTGAACAACACCACCAGTGAATACAACCTGAGTTTCACCGTTCCAGTGACCAGCCCGTCCAATACATACGAGTTCATACTCAGCATGGATTTTGACTCCCAAGCCCCAGTTGGCGGCCCTTATTACCGCTTTTTCGACACCACACTTCCCCCTGCAACCCCGACGGTCCCTTCCACTTTGGTTGGTATTGAATCAGAGTTTGTCGTGGTGGCTCAGCAACCAAACCTAATCGTTGAAGTCAATGGTACACTTAATTTCAATGCGACAGTGACCGACGTAGCGGATGATTCGAACATCAGCGATGCGTCTGTGGAATTCATCTTTGATTATGGAAACACCAA
>Ga0308011_10000540_pt1 | contig 20094 bp, 17 predicted proteins | sample Neamet177_FD_203144 | JGI IMG/M metagenome (GOLD analysis project Ga0308011, IMG submission 203144) | Marine microbial communities from water near the shore, Antarctic Ocean - #177 | ecosystem: Environmental > Aquatic > Marine > Unclassified | place: Southern Ocean | collected 2014-07-25 | reverse complement strand
TATGGTGAATGGAGACAGTCTATATGAAGATATATCTAGCGCTTCAAGTGCTCAAATGTGGGGTTATAAATTTGACACGTGGGAATGGACACAGAGACAGAGTTCTGCGTTAGGAGGCTTAGTGTACAATTCACTAGACCCTGTTATTGAGTCTGAAATGGATGGTACGTATCATTTTCTTACATTGGATCAGGTTTTACCGCAGTCGCATACAGCGAGTGCGCCATTATCAAGATTATACTACAGGAGCGGTCAGGGTGGTGGCCAATTGTTTGGCATACAGTCGCTTTCTCCTGTGGATTCTTCGCAACAATTATATATAGACTACGCTCGGATTAATACTTTGGGGATTTATCGAAATGAGGGTTCGGATGGTCATGAACTAAACTTTTCCCTTATATCTGACAGAGGAGCTGAGAGCGATGACAGGTTTACGGCGTCCTATTTCACTCGTAACACTGGTCAAAACGGTGGACTAAGTTCACCGGATTACTTTGAGTCAAATATCCCTACTCTTCGTTCTAATTTTAGTGTTAACGATCCTATTGGGCAATATTCAGAAGAAAAATTTTCACTGGAGTTCGCTCGAGATTGGTCAGATAAAATGTCTGTTACATTCAATGCTAATAGTAACCGTTGGATGGCATCTAACAGCAGAAGTGTCAATGAATATTTTTGGGATTCTACGGGTGTAATACCAATGCTACAGGAGCGGTTGTTGAGTTATGACGATACGGTAGGATTATTCTCTTTGAGTTCTACTTTTGTGACGCAAGATCTAATGGTGTCTGGCTGGAACTTTGGATCTTCCGTTAGTGTCGGATTTGAACGTTATTATAGTGACGTAGGTAGTTGGGATTCATTTAGATCTGATTCGGTTCGTGTTGGGGACGTTTTTAACAGCAGCAATTCATTGTTTTTACGAGGTAGCGTACAGTTATCTAAAAAAATATCCGACGCATCACGGTTATTAGGAGACTATCACTTCAATGCTTTGGGTTACAACGCGGGCGCTATAGATGGTAAGTCTAAAATCATCGTATCTATGCCGTTATCTCAGTTGGCCTTTAGTTGGGATATCGTCTATCAGTCTAAGATGTATCGTTGGGAAGATTCATACGGATATGCCTATGATTTCCGAAACATTGACAAGGCGTATGTTAAAAATCAGCTCACTATCGACTGGCAGAAAGGAGATATATGGCGGACCGAGGTTGCCTTTAGGGGTATTCGTTACAGCGGCATGCGTTACTTAGCTGGTTTTACTGACTTAAGTCTATACGACGGTTTTTATGGTAGGATTCAGGCTGGTGTCACCTCTAACCGTCAGGGTTGGAATCTGGTGGTCCAGGGCTACAGTGCATCTAAAACTGGTGTAGGGGGTTTTTCAATCCCTTTTTGGGGCGGTAGACTGGGTAGTTTTTATACGACAGCAATAGGGGATAAATTCCAACTTAGATCAGGGTTTGATGTAAGCATGGAAGATGCGTTTTATAACCCTGATTATCTAGGTGGATTACCACTGTGGAGTTTACAGCAAGAGTCCATATCTGGTAGTTATCCATGGGCCAATGTGTTTTTTGAGGCTAGAATAGACGGTTTTGTCGGAGCTATAAGAATTGTTAATGCCCTTGAAGGTTTATTCCCTTATACTTATTATGCCTATGGCACAGTTCCAAGAATGGACCGAAGTGTACAGTTGAGTGCGAAATGGACGTTATTCAATTAGGTTTTTTGTGGTGGCTTTTTGGCTGCGGGAAAGAGAATATTATTCAGAATAAGCCGGTATCCAGGGCTGTTGGGGTGCTTCTCTAAGTTTGTTGGGTCATCACCCACACGATGTTGATAATCTTCAGGATCATGTCCACCGTAAAAGGTCCAGTAGCCTTTCTTATAGGCACCGTGAATGTACCTCGCTGCACCATCAACTATGTTTGTTCCTAGGATGGTTGTAGAAGGTTTAATAGTTTTGGTGTTAAACGCTGTTGTTTGACCATAAAAGCTACGGACCATATCGCTATGATTTTGAACGAGTATGGTGGGAACGACGTCATACTTAGCGGAAAAATCGAAGAGTTCAAAATAATCCTTTTCTTCCTTCATGGACCTTACTCGTTGATCGGTTATGTCGATGTCTGAGTATTCATAGCGCAGTGGGTTCGTTACTAGACTAAAATCCTTAAATGCAAAACACTCCGTATAGTCCAACTGATACTGAGCTCCTGGTGACATGGGGTCTCCGTCAAACATACTCTCGCATATGTCAGTGTGTGCTGCTGAAAGTGCGATGTCATAAGAATCTGTAGCGGAACACATGGCAAATAAAAATCCTCCATCAGCTACATAATTTGAAATAGCTTGGGCTACTACGGATTTCTGTTTACTCACCTTATTATATCCCATGAGCCTTGCTGCGCTTTCATAGCTTGATTTCTGGTTGATATACCAGGCAGCATCTCTGTAGGTGTTGTAAAACTTGCCGTATTGTCCAGTAAAATCCTCATGATGTAAATGGAGCCAGTCAAACGTTTGTAGATCACCATTTATAACTTCCTGATCGTAGATTGTTGTAAATGGGATTTCAGCGTAGGTAAGTACAAGCGTAACAGCGTCATCCCAGGGTTGTTTTCCAGATGGTGAATAAACGGCAATTTCAGGAACCTTTTCTAGTGGAAGAGCATTGGTATTGTTAGCGGGGCTTTGTAAATCGCTAAGTAATGCGACTAGAGCATTTGCACTTGCGACTTCGTAAGAGACCCCTTTTACCAGTGCTTTCTTAATGATTTCTTGATCACCATTAAGAATAACGAACGAGCCTCCGCGGTAGTTCAAAAGCCAATGACAGTCGTACCCAAGAGCGATAGCTTCATATACAAGTCCATAGGATTTCAAATGATCTGATTGGCCATCTTCATCCATAGGGATTAAGATTTGCGCAGTGCTATAGTGGGGTAATAACTGAATAAGGACAAGAATTACGACGGATTTAAGAGTCATGATTCTATTAAAGCAATTAAAAGGGTACATCACCACCGTCTAGGCTTGGGGTAGGTAAATTAGTATAGCCACCATCATCCTTCTTAAACCCGGCAGTTCCACTACTCGAACCATCGTTCATTTTGCTTTCCATGATCATGGTACTTCCTTGATCGAGATCGGAGAATTTAGCAAGCTCACCAATGAAGCGGAGTCTAACGTCATCCAAGGAGCCATTTCGGTGCTTTGCGATAATGATTTCTGCTTGATTGCTGGATGCTTCTCCATCTTCCCATTCTTCAATACCATAATATTCAGGACGATAAATGAAACTTACAATATCGGCATCTTGCTCAATTGCTCCTGATTCACGAAGATCGGAGAGTTGGGGACGCTTTGATGTAGATCTAGTTTCAACTGCCCTTGAGAGTTGCGAGAGTGCGATAACAGGGATGTTAAGTTCCTTTGCGATGGCCTTCAATGAGCGCGAAATAGTTGAGATCTCTTGTTCACGGTTACCTTGCGATTTAGATCCACCAACGGTCATTAATTGTAAATAATCGACAACGATTAAGTCCAGTCCTTGTGTTGATGCTAAACGACGAACCTTCGCTCGTAAGTCAAAAACTGAGAGTGCAGGTGTGTCATCTATGTATAGGCTCGCTTTCTCTAGATCCTTTACTCCTGATGTCAGCACGTTCCACTCCCGATCTGTTAAATCTCCTCTTCTTAATTTCTCAGAGCTTAATCCGGTTTCAGAGGATATGATACGCGTGATCAGCTGAACGGAGGACATTTCTAACGAAAACACAGCTACTTTCTTAGCGTGATCTACCGCCATATTTCTTGCCATGGACAATACAAACGCTGTTTTACCCATACCTGGACGAGCAGCGAGAATAATTAAATCAGAGGGCTGCCAACCAGAAGTAACACGATCTAATGCTGCAAATCCAGAGGGAACACCTGATAAACCTTCCTGTTTGGAAATGGTTTCAATCTTGTCAATAGCCTTTCGGATGAGTTCTTCTGCACTTTCGTAATTACGCTTCAGGTTACCTTGAGCGACTTCGAATAGTTTTTGTTCTGCCTGGTCAAGTAATTCAAGAACATCCGTAGTTTCATCGAAGGCACTTTCTATGATTTCCGAAGAAATACGGACAAGTTCTCGTTGGATATGCTTTTGAAGCACAATTCTGGCGTGATATTCAATGTGCGCACCAGAACTTACTTTCTGAGATAATTGTGCCAGATAAGACTCTCCTCCGGCTTTCTTCATTGAACCTTCTTTACGAAGTTCAGTGGCTACCGTTAGGATGTCTACAGGTTGATTGTCTCCAAAAAGATGAGTAATTATCTTGAAAATATGCTTGTGCTGGTCTTTATAAAACGCATCGGGATGAAGAATATCAATGATTTTCGACAAGGCATTTTTATCAATCAACAGAGCGCCCAATACGGCTTCTTCCAAATCTATGGCCTGCGGAGGTACTCGGCCACCAGCCGTTAGATTGGCACTACGTCCTAGGTTTTTAGGCCCGCTAGCATTGTTGTATTGAGGATCTTCCATTTTTAGTTTATTCTGTGTAGACGCCCATATTGAAGAATTTTTCCATTCGTTTTTCAACGCGTTCTTCTGGATTGAGTTTAGACAGTGCTTTAATGTGTTTTATAATTTCTCTCTTGACAATTTCAAACGTGGCGTCCGGATTTGCATGGGCACCGCCTAAGGGTTCTTTAATAATCCCATCAATGAGGCCATTCTTTTTCATATCTGTAGCAGTGAGCTTCAACACCTCAGCCGCTGTTTCTTTGTAGTCCCATGATCTCCATAAAATGGAAGAACAGCTCTCTGGAGAAATCACACTATACCATGTATTCTCTAACATAAGTACTTTGTCACCAACTCCGATGCCAATAGCTCCACCTGAAGCGCCTTCACCTATAATGATACAAATGACCGGAACTTTTAGTCTGGACATTTCCATTATGTTTCTGGCAATAGCCTCACCTTGACCGCGTTCTTCTGCTTCAAGCCCCGGAAAAGCACCGGGAGTATCAATTAGGGTAACAACGGGGCGTCCGAATTTCTCTGCCTGCTTCATTAATCGCAACGCTTTGCGGTAGCCTTCTGGATTCGCCATACCGAAATTTCGATATTGACGCATTTTGGTGTTGACTCCTTTTTGTTGGCCAATGATCATACAAGTCTGGTCGCCAATTTTACCCCAACCACCAATCATTGCTTTATCGTCTTTCACCCCACGGTCGCCGTGAAGTTCAATGAAGTCTCCTTCTGTGATGGAATGAATATAAGCTTGTGTGTAAGGTCTTTGTGGATGACGGGACAGCTGTACACGTTCCCATGCACTTAGGTTACTATAGATTTCTTTTTTAGCGTCGTCGAGTTTTTGACGTATATCAGTAACGGTTTTCGCCATATCTACACCTGTTTCATCAGCAAGCTCATGAGCTTTAATAAGCTGAATTTCAAGTTCTTCGATAGGTTTTTCAAATGACAAATATTCCATAGTAAGATTTGTTTCAATAGATGCAAATTACCAAAACCTTAGGAGAGGTTCTGTCTTTTTCGTGCCTTTATTATTCCGTTGGCAATGACTGTGGTCAAAATGATGACTACCCCAATATAAAACTGTGGATTCATACTTTCTGTAGCACCAAAAAAGAGCGCGGCGAGCAATATACCATACACAGGTTCTAGGTTAATTGCAAGCATTACAGAGAAGGGAGACATACGTTTGAGTAATTCCACACTTTTGATGAATGGATAGGCGGTGCAAAGAAGCGCTAGAATGGCTAGAAATAATAGATTTGAATAGGAGCTTGCCCAAAGACTCATTAGAGTTTCCGTTCCAAAAATTAATTGGTAGATCAAAATCGAGAGAAACGCGAACGACAATTCCCAGAAAGTGACCTGAATGGGTCGTGGATAACGCGAAACCAGTTTTTTGTTTAAAATGCTAAATGAAGCACTTAGCATAGCGCTGAATAACGCGATAATAAGGCCAATCTGAAAGTTCGTAAAGCTGAAAGATCCCAGGCTATAGCGTTCCAGACTGGCTGAGTTGGGTTCTTCATAAAATACAATAACAATACCTAATATGACCAGTAACCCCAGGCCAAGTTCTGTCCAATCAATTTTACTTTTGGTTAGTATTGGGTTTAGCAGTGCGGTCCATAAAGCGCCTGTAGATATTCCAGCCAACGTGATGCTAATATTCGCGATTTTAATAGCCCCGAAAAAGGTGATCCAATGGACTGCTATCAAAACCCCACAAAGCCACATAAATAGAAGGTCCCTTGAATTTGCTTGAAACGACTTTCTTCTCAGTAGCAAGTATAGGCCTATTGCGACAGAGGTAATCGCGGTTCGGTTAAAGACTAGTGCAAGTGCATCAATGGAAATAAATTTCCCAAGGATGGCAGTAAATCCCCACACGAACACAATAAAGTGAAGGTTAATCTGGTCTTTTATATGGGTTTGCATTTGCGTTATTTAGGAGCTTTAGAGAATCTCCAAATGGCAACTCCGGCGAAGAGTAAATTTGGAATCCAGATGGCAAATTCAGCGGGCTGAATCCCCACCCACAATAATGCTCTACCCAGACCTTGGTCAATACTTAGTAGCCCAGTAGCGGCAAAAGTTTGTGAGATCTGCATGGCGAATACATAGACGGCGCACAAGGTGAGACCTATTGCGATATTGATACCTAAACCACCTCGTTTTTTTTGCGTGGCTAGAGAAACAGCAAGAAGCACAAAGACGTAGGAACTCGCCGGATAAGATGTGCGGCGTTGCATTTCCATTTGATAGGAGGCTATGTTTTCATTTCCAGTAATTTCTTCTTGTTCAATAAATTGGCTCAATTCGTTACTGTTCATTGTGGCTATGGAACTAAGCTTGGGTGCGATTTGTTCTGATGTGAAGGCCAATGTCGTATCCATCCGTCTACCGGTTAAGATGACTTCATTGTTTAACGAGTCTAAGGTTCTCAGTCTAAAGTTATCCAGTCTCCATTTTCCAGTTGCGGTATCAAGTCGAACAAAATCTGCAGATAATTTTGAAGCCAATCTATGGGAATCAAAAACTTCATAAGTGAACTGGTAGCCACTTTGCCTTAGGCCGGAATAGGTCTCGAAGTAAACATAATGCCCCGGAAGAACCTGCCGATGTACTTTTTGATTGATCGGTCGTGAAGCACCGGTAATGTACTTTTCTTCAAAGGCAATTCTCTTGATATTTGTGTGCGGAACAAGTAAATGATTCAAGGTTAAGGACAGTAGACAAATGATGGTTGCACCTACGAAATAAGGTCTCAAGAACCGGTTGAAGCTTGTTCCAGAGGTCAACACCGCCACAACCTCGGAATTTGATGTAATGCGCGAGGTAAACCAAATGGTAGATATAAACAGGATTAACGCACTAAACAGATTCCCATAGAATGCAATGAAATTGATGTAGTAATCAAAGACTATTTCATTCATGGTAGCACCATTCTGAAAGTCATCAATTTTTTCACTGATATCAAAAACTATAGCAATGGCAAGGATCAGGATCATCGTTAAGAAGAAGCTGCCCATGAATTTTCGCAATATGTACCAATCTAGTTTTTGCAAGGCGTTATAATTTACGTTCTAGTTTTGGTACCATTTGGTTTTTCCAGGTTGCAAAGTCACCATCAATAATATGCTTTCGAGCCTCTTCAACAAGCCATAAGTAGAACCGTATGTTATGAAGAGAGGCGATCTGAGCTCCAAGACTTTCTTTGCTTTTGGTGAGGTGTCTGACATACGCTTTGGTATAACTGCTGTCTACATAACTCGTTCCATTAGGATCTAATGGTTCATGAACGTTTTCCCACTTTTTGTTCCTGATGTTAATAATGCCTTCACTTGTAAATATTTGACCGTTTCTACCATTTCTTGTTGGCATGACACAGTCAAACATATCAATCCCTAAACTGATATTTTCTAAAATGTTCGCAGGCGTTCCTACACCCATCAAATAACGTGGTTTGTCTTTTGGTAAAATGGCACAAGCTCCTGCCGCATGTTTATACATTTCCTCTGCGGGTTCCCCAACGCTTAGCCCACCTATGGCGTTGCCATCTGCATTTTTACTTGCAATATATTCGGCACTTTGATTTCTCAAGTCTTCATAAGTAGACCCTTGAATGATGGGAAATAAACTTTGCTGGTAGCCGTAGAGTGGTTCAGTTTCATTTAAACGGTCGACACATCGGTCAAGCCATCGATGGGTCATATGCATGCTGTCTTTGGCATATTCATACGTACTTGGATATGGAGGACATTCGTCAAAAGCCATGATGATGTCTGCACCGATTTCTCTTTGTATATCCATGACACGCTCTGGCGTAAACAAATGTTTACCGCCGTCTATGTGACTCCTAAAAAGTGCACCTTCTTCGTTAATCTTACGTTGGTTGGCTAGACTGTATACTTGATAACCGCCACTATCTGTTAAAATTGGGCCATCCCATCCATTAAATTTATGAAGCCCACCAGCATCTTTTAAGATGGTGGTACCGGGTCTTAGATATAAGTGATAGGTGTTGCCAAGTATGATTTGTGCCTTAGTGTCTTCCTTCAAATCCCTAGTGTGCACTCCTTTGACGGTTCCGGCAGTACCTACCGGCATAAATATGGGCGTTTGAATATCGCCATGGTCTGTGCGCAGTGTTCCTGCTCTTGCAGAACTCTTTGGGTCGGTATGTTCAAGTATGAATTTCATGAATGACAAAAGTACCACTCCCTAGGTTATCTTTGCCCTATGTATACTGTAGAACTCATTTTTAAGCATTTTCCTGATTTGACGGAGAAGCAACGTGACCAATTCACCCAACTTCAACCCTTGTATGAAGAATGGAATAGTAAAATCAACGTGATTAGTCGAAAGGACATGGAGTCTTTTTATGTGAAGCATGTACTCCATAGTTTGGCCATCGCCAAGGTGTATTCTTTTCTGCCGGGTCAGACCATCCTGGATGTTGGTACAGGTGGGGGTTTCCCCGGCATTCCGCTAGCGATTTTATTTCCGGAAACTCAATTTCACTTGGTGGATTCTATTGGTAAGAAGATAAAAGTGGTTGATGCAGTAGTGCATGGTTTGGCTCTAGAAAACGTGGTAGCGGAGCAGAAACGTGCTGAAGAATTGAAATATACGTATGACTTTGTTGTTTCCAGAGCCGTATCACATATACAGAAATTTATACCGTGGGTGAAGGGCCGAGTCACCAAGAAAAATTCCGACCCCCTCAGAATCAATGGACTATTTTCTTTAAAAGGAGGAGATTTAGCGGAGGAATTGGGCCCAATTAAAGCCAGGTTAACCTCACTAAAGGATCACTTTGAGGATGAATTTTTCTCAACTAAAAAAGTAGTTTACATTCCTCGAAGTGAAATTCAAGGATTTCATGCCACAACGGTGGTTAAAGACAAAAAATAGCAAGATGAAATATACGATGGTATTGTCTGTACTGCTTTATACGAGCACCTTATCCGCTCAGTCTATCATCTACAACGATAGGATGTTGGAAGCCCAATCGACTCCACCAATAACAACACCAGGGGTGTTAAATCTCGAGCGGTTTAAGGCGAACGTGCCATCATTAGTGGTTAAAGCAAACCCATTCACGCTCCCGTTTAAATACATAGATGCGGGCATAGAGTACAGGAATCAACGTTCAGGTTGGATCCTAATGAACCACAGCTATTTTGGATATGGAAGTGATATTCGTGCCTTAACGTACAATAAGACCCATGTAATTACAGCCATGTTTGTACGGTTCGAGGCGTCTAAAAGATGGTATAGAACGCAGCAGTCCATGTTGCGCTTTGACCAAGAACGTTTTACGGGCATCTATATCATAACGGGTAATGCAAGTACGAGGAGTACTACAACATTTGAGATGGGCCCTGATGGTATTGATGTTCCAGTAGGACCTTTTACCGATGGTGTTAGAATCGATCTAATATTAGGTGCAGAATTTGGGAAAACTAGAAATTTAGCAGGTTCCGATCATCCCTTGTATTATGAAACTTCATGGAAATTGGGGTATAACTTATCAAATAAACTGCCTCATGTGCTCTGGGGATTCCGTTTAAATTATAAAGTAAACTAAACAAAAAAAAAGGCGCCCATTGGGCGCCTTTTTTTTGTTTAATTCTAGGGTTCTATTATCCTAAGAAAGGGTAGTGAAAATCTGTAGCTGGTACCAAACATTCCTTGATGGTACGGGCATTTACCCAACGCAATAAGTTCATGTAAGATCCTGCCTTGTCATTCGTTCCAGAGCCACGGCTTCCGCCAAAAGGCTGTTGACCCACAACAGCACCCGTAGGTTTGTCGTTGATATAAAAGTTACCCGCTGCGTTTTGTAACGCCTTAGTGGCTTCAATTGCAGCGTAACGATCAGCAGAGAATATGGCTCCCGTTAAAGCGTAGTCAGAAGTTTCATCTACGAGTTTCAATGTTTCTGTCCATTTGTCGTCTTCGTAAACGAAGATGGTTAAAACGGGTCCAAAAATCTCCTCAACCATTGTACGGAACTTTGGATTTGAAGTAACGACCACCGTAGGCTCGATGAAGTAACCAGAGGTTTTGTCGTAGTTACCACCTGAGATTATTTCAGCTTCGTTGGATCCTTTGACAAAGTCTATGTACCCTGCGATTTTATCGAAGGACTTCTCGTCAATAACGGCATTAATGAAGTTACCCATATCCTCGGGAGATCCCATTTTAAATTGAGATAGATCCGAAATTAACCCTGCTTTTACCGCTGGCCACATGCTTTGTGGTACATAAGCCCTTGATGCAGCAGAACATTTCTGTCCTTGGAATTCAAAAGCGCCCCTTGACAATGCAGTGACTACTTGTCCTGCAGGTGTTGATGGATGGGCAATCACAAAATCTTTACCACCAGTTTCACCTACGATACGAGGGTAAGCTCTGTATTTATGAATGTTTGTTCCAATCGTTTTCCAAAGATGTTGGAATACTCCCGTAGAACCGGTGAAGTGCAGTCCAGCAAAGTCTCGATGGTTAAAAATATAATCACCAGCAACAGGTCCATCCACATAAATAAGGTTGATTACACCAGCTGGTAATCCAGCTTCTCTGAATATTTCCATAACCACATTCGCAGAGAAAATCTGCGTATCTGCGGGCTTCCAAACTACTGTATTCCCCATCAATGCTGGGGCAGCTGGTAAATTACCCGCAATAGCTGTAAAGTTAAATGGTGTTACGGCGAAGACAAAACCTTCTAATGGACGATATTCTAATCGGTTCCAAATACCTGGTGAACTTTCAGGTTGGTCACTATAAATTTGAGTCAAGTATTCTACGTTGTAACGCAAGAAATCCGCGAATTCACAAACGGCATCAATTTCTGCTTGGTAACAATTCTTGCCTTGAGCAAGCATGGTAGCGGCATTTATTTTATATCGATACTTCGTGCTAATTAACTCAGCTGCTTTTAAGAAAATGGCAGCTCTGTGTTCCCAGGGCATATCACCCCAGGCCTCACGTGCATCTAAAGCAGCATCTACAGCAGCTTTTACATGAGTATGGTCACCGATGTGGTAATGACCCAGTATGTGCTGGTGGTCATGCGGAGGACGTAACGCCGCCGTTTTACCAGTACGAACCTCCTGCGCACCAATATACATGGGTACATCTACTGTACTGTAATATTGATCTTTATAAGAAGCAAGCAGGGCTTCTCTTTCAGGGCTTCCTGGTGCATAGTCGTAAATGGGCTCGTTTTGAGCGACCGGTACATTGAAAATTCCGTTTGACATGTTGTGAGATTTTGGTTCTGTATAAAGGACAAAGTTACGCAGTAGAGATTGGAATGTAGGAAACTGAAGATAGTATTGCCCGGTTGGGTTGAAAATGTTGATTTTCAGTGTATAATAAAGTAAACTTTTTAGCAAGATTTGTGCGTAGGCTAGCAGAAGCTCTTAGTTTTGTGGTTCATTTTAACTACGACAAATGAAAATTCATAATTTCTCTGCGGGTCCATGTATTCTGCCGACCCAAGTCTTTCAAGAAGCATCTGAAGCCATGCTTAATTTTGATAATCTAGGATTGTCTATTGTTGAAATATCCCACCGCAGTAAGAATTTTGTTGCGGTAATGGACGAGGCTGTAGCATTAGTCAAAGAACTATTACATGTACCCAACTCTCATGAGGTGATTTTTATTCAGGGTGGAGCTTCGTTGCAATTTGCAATGACTGCATTTAATTTCCTTACAGAGACTGGAAAAGCACAGTACCTTGATACTGGAGTATGGGCATCTAAAGCTTTTAAAGAGGCGTCTGGATTAGGCGATGCAGAAATTATAGCGTCCTCTAAAGACAAAAACTACAGCTACATCCCAAAAGGCTATACCATTGATCCTCATTCGGATTATTTCCACTGTACCTCGAATAATACCATTTACGGAGCGCAGTTAAAGGAGTTTCCTTCGACAGAAGTCCCTGTTATTTGTGATATGAGTTCGGATATATTTTCCCGACCTGTTGACGTTGCGAAGTTTGACCTTATTTATGCTGGTGCACAGAAGAATCTGGGTCCAGCTGGAGCAACGCTCGTGATTGTAAAGAAAAGTGCTTTAGGTAAATCAGGCAGGTATATACCGGCAATGTTAGACTACAACACGCATATTTCGAAAGAGAGCATGTTTAATACCCCACCCGTATTTTCTATTTACGTAAGCATGTTAACCTTGCGTTGGTTGAAAGAAAATGGAGGAGTAGAAGCCATTCATCATAAAAATGAGGCTAAAGCGGCTCTACTATACCATGAGATAGATAGAAACCCTCTTTTTGAAGGTACTGTGGTAAAGGAAGATCGATCTTCAATGAATGCCTGTTTTTTATTAAAAGATGAAGCAGCTCACAAGGACGCGTTCAACGCATTAATCACGGAAGCTAGAATTAATGGTCTCGCTGGTCACCGTTCTGTAGGTGGATACAGAGCTTCCATGTACAATGCTCTGGGACAAGAAAGTGTTCAAGTTTTAGTGGATTGCATGAAAAAATTAGAAAATAAATAAACATGAAAGTCTTAGCAAACGATGGAATATCTCCTTCTGGAGTGGCAGCAATAGCCGCAGGAGGACATGAACTAATAACAATCAAAGTAGCACAAGAGCAACTGGTTAATTACATCAACGAGCACAACGTTGAAGTGGTTTTAGTGCGTTCAGCTACTACAGTAAGAAAAGATTTAATTGATGCTTGCCCTTCCTTAAAAGGAATAGGAAGAGGCGGTGTTGGCATGGATAACATAGACGTGGACTATGCTCGCGAAAAAGGCTTGACCGTATTTAATACGCCTGCGGCTTCATCTGATTCTGTCGCGGAATTAGTTATGGGACACATGAGAGGTCTTGTTCGCTTCCTGCATGATTCTAATCGTGAGATGCCTCTTGATGGAGACACGAAATTTGGAGTCTTGAAAAAGGCATATGCGAAAGGCCTGGAGTTACGTGGACGTACATTAGGTATTGTTGGTTTTGGCAGAATAGGTCAAGCACTAGCGAAACTTGCTGTTGGAGCTGGGATGAACGTGATATTTTCGGACATCCACGATAAAGATATGGATGTTGAGTTGTCTTTATTTGACGGTCAAAAGGTAAAGTTTACTTGTAAAAATGTAGGTTTTAAGGAGATATTGAAACAATCAGATTTTATTTCAGTGCACGTTCCCGGCGGTGATCTCATAGGTAGTGATGAGATTGCTAAAATGAAGGATGGTGTATTCTTGTTGAATGCTGCCCGGGGCGGTGTAATTAACGAGCAAGCGCTGTTGGATGCGTTGGAATCAAATAAGGTGGCTGGAGCTGCATTAGATGTTTTTACGAAGGAGCCTACACCAGCGATCAAGCTATTAATGAATGGAAAAATCAGCCTCACGCCTCACATAGGTGCAGCGACATTAGAAGCTCAGGATAGAATTGGAACCGAGTTGGCAGCACATATTAATGCACTCGCTTAACAAATACCATTATAAAAAAAAGGTCCGCGTAATTGCGGGCCTTTTTTTTTATAAATCGACCACCACGGAGTAACTTCGGGAAACCTTAATGAACAGAACTAGATGCTATCACCATTTAAAGCAGTTCGCCCGACCCGCGACAAAGCGTATCTCGTTGCGACGAGATCTTATCTGAATTACTTCCCTGAAGAACTCAAGGATAAGTTGGACAATAATCCATTTACCTTTCTTCACGTGATTAACCCAGATGTTTACGCGAGTGAGACTGTTGAAAATAGATTTGAAGCGGTTAGAAAAAGATTCGATGCATTTACGCAAGAGGGAGTCTTTATCAAGGAGACTGAGCCTGTTTACTTTCTTTACCAGCAAGTTACTCCATCGTCTACGTTTGAAGGTGTGATAGGATTGTTAGACACCGGTCATATTGACGCAGGTAAAGTGGTGGTACACGAAAACACAATCCAACAACGGGAGGAGCTCTTTGCAAATTATTTGGAGTGCACAGGCTTTCAAGCAGAGCCAATATTGGTTTTTGGAGAAGCTTCTGAAAGGCGTGCTGAAATTTTCGCGGAGATCAAAAAGGAGCGACCAGAATATGAATTTAGCTCAACGGACCGATATGAACACCGCGTTTGGGTCATTCCTGCCTTGGCAGCTGCAGAGCTCGAACAGGAGTTTAAACAACTTGAGGAAGTATATATAGCGGATGGACATCATAGATTGGCGTCTACTAAAAAAGTAGCAGAGCGATTGCCAAGTAACATGGAAGCCCAAGGAGTACTTTGTATGTTAATGGGTGAAGATCAGGTTAAAATTGACTCGTTTGAACGTTGGTTCAGGTTAGAGAATGCACATTTTGATTTGAACTGTTTGGAGGAAGATTTTGACATAACACCATTGTCACATTGGAACCTTGCTCCAAAATACCATATTGAAATATATGCAGAGGGAAGTTGGTTCGGATTGACCTATCGTTCTAGCGAGGTACCGGATTTAAAGCCCCAATTGCTCTTGGATAAAATATTAAAGCCGCATTTATCGGTACTTGATCCAAGGAATGACCAGCGCCTTGAATATATTAGACAGGGTACCACAGATGAGAGTCAACTTATGACGGAAAAGGGATTTCACCTGGGCTTTAGACTTCCTTCCGTGAGTGTGGATTTATTAAAAAAAATCGGCAAGAGTGGAGGTATCATGCCTCCAAAAAGTACCTATATAGAACCTAAACTTAGGAGCGGATTATTCCTACACGTTTTCAAATGAGTATTACAGACGCAATAAATCAGTACAAGGAGATTCTTGGATCAAAGGTGAAACTCGTCGCAGTAAGCAAAACCAAGCCCGAATCTGCTATTATGGAGGCATATCAGGCGGGGCAACGAGACTTTGGTGAAAATAAAATCCAGGAAATGACTGCAAAGGCAGAGTCGTTACCAAGCGATATACGCTGGCATATGATAGGCAATGTCCAGACTAATAAAATTAAGTATATGGCTTCTTATGTCCATCTAGTTCATGGTGTTGATCGAGAAAAAGTACTTAAAGAGTTAAACAAACAAGGTCAAATTAATGGACGGGTTATTTCCTGCTTATTACAAGTACATATTGCTGAAGAAGACACCAAGTTTGGTTTTGATTATGAGGAATGCATAGAATTATTGGGTCGCTTAGACCAGTATAAGAATGTCTCTGTAGCAGGACTTATGGGGATGGCAACGAATACCAACAATCAAGAACAGATCACCAAGGAGTTTATGGGTTTGAAGAATTTTTTTGATTCCCATGCTGTTTCGCACCAATGGAACACTTTGAGTATGGGCATGAGTGGAGACTATGAGCTAGCTATTGCGGCTGGCAGCACTGATGTGCGGATTGGTTCTGCTATATTTGGCGCTAGAAATTATACCATTTGAAATTCGCAGTAATAGATATTGAATGTACAGGCGGCACTTGGGGACAAGAGCGCATCATCGATGTAGCCGTATTCGTGCTAGAAGATGGTGAGGTCATTGACCAGTTTGTGTCCTTAGTAAATCCTGAAGCATCCATAGATCCTTACGTATCCAAGCTTACGGGTATTACCAATAAGATGGTTCGGACAGCGCCTAAATTCTTTGAAATAGCGAAGCGCGTGGTTAAGATTACAGAAGATTGCACGTTTGTAGCGCACAATATAAGTTTCGATTACCGCGTATTTCAACAGGAATTTTCGACGCTCGGCTTTGACTACCACCGCGCGACATTAGATACCATTCCGTACTGCGAAAAGATCTTCCCCGATTGGTCAAATTATGGATTAAAGACCGTCAGTAAGGAATTAGGAATGGTGAATGCTGCACGCCATCGTGCAGAGGGTGATGCACGCTTAACTGTGGACTTACTTAAAATATTATTGGAAAAAGACCGGGCCTCTTATTTAGACCAAGTGTTTGTCTCTAAAACGGCCAGTGTCGAGCGAAACCCATTTAAGGAACAGGTTAAAAACCTACAGAATAGAGTCGGTATATATTATATCTATAATGACCAAGGTGAGATCATTTACATAGGAAGCAGTAAGGACTTACAGAATAGTGTGAACAGACATTTTGTTGCAGACAACAAGACAGCGCTAGCACTTCAGAATGAGGCTAAAAAACTTAAAACGGAGGATATCGGAAATGCGGCAATCGCTGAAATTTTGTATGTTCTAACCGTAGAACAGCACCGTCCTATTTATAATTCGGCGAAGAAAAAGCGATTGCTAGAGTTTGGCATTTTTATAGAGCCTCTGAAAAATGCAATGGTAGATATGGTTAGAATATACCCTGTTCGACACAAGGAGCCTCAGTTTTATTTCTCTGCTCCAAAGCAAGCCTATAATTGGCTTCAAAAAGTCATGTTGAATGAGCATCTGAACCCTGATAAATTCCTTTTAGATAAAGATAGAGCGCAATACCATAAGCATGTACCGCATTTACAATGGAAATCTGAACATACAGCAGTATCTTCCGCTCTATTGCGGGATTATGTATTGCCGAAAGAGGCTCTTTTAATGGGGCCGGGTAGAAAAGATCAAGAGAAATGTGTCCTTATCATAGAAGGTGGACGACTTTTGGGATATACTTATTTCTATTTGGCATCTGACGGATTAGATAAGCCATTTCTTAAAAAGAGAATGGTTCACTTGGATCATAATAATTACAACGCAAGTGTTGTACATCATTATTTGGAGTCCGGGTATTTAAAAAGTATTGAGTTGTAGCTTATTTGAAGAAATAGGCTGCGCTTACCACGAGCTGGCTGCTTCTGGAATCTAGAGAGAAATCATAATCGGTGTCGTTGTAGTTGTAATTCACATTCCTAGCCAACATCCCAAAACCACTTTCGTATTTTACTTCAGCCAAGAGGCGCCATACTTTAATGCCGGCATGAATGTGCCATCCCCAAGTAAATTGAGCTTCTGTATCGTTCGACCATATGTCACTGGCATTAGCGAGAGGCAGTGAAGGCGTAGCTCCTAAGCCGGCGAAAAGAGGCCCTAGTTTCGCACCAGCACTCAGTGGGAAATCTAAACGTTGTACTAAGGAACTCAAGTCTAAGTCATTGCCATTATCAGTAATAGATATGCCTTGTTTAAACTGAGTATATAAGGCTTCAGCATGTACATACACAGGAATCAACGGTAATGAAATACGTGCGATTACTCCTGCATTAAAGCCATTACTAATGTCAGTTTGTATGCTCGAGATATCATACGTCTGGTCATTAACAATGCTTAAAACATCCTGGGTGCTCAGTGACGCCTGCGGGTAATTAACACCTGCCTTAGCGCCAAATTTGATCACCTTGAATTGAGCAGTCATTAGAGTTGTGGAGAAACACAACAGCGTAATCAAGAATCGTTTAAGAGTCGTCATAATGGGCTTATTTTAGTCCGCGCGAAGTTATTTATGAGTTAAAAAGGATTCGACATGGGTAAATATTCTATCCGATGCCCCTTGTTCTGGTGCTGGCTCAAAGTCTTTGCCGGTAATAGACTTGAATAATTCCTGATAACGTTTGCTTACCATATCAACAAAGTCATCTGTCATTTCTGGAACTAATTGGCCTTTTTTGCCTTGGAACCCTTGTTCCATAAGCCATTCACGGACAAACTCTTTACTCAATTGATGTTGAGCTTCTCCTTCGTCTTGTCGGTTTTGATAACCATCTAGATAAAAGTATCGAGAACTATCAGGGGTGTGTATTTCATCGATGAGTACAATGGTGCCGTCAGACAGCTTTCCAAACTCATATTTAGTATCTACTAAAATAAGACCGCGCTCATTCGCCATTTGCTGACCACGTGCGAATAAAGCTTGCGTGTGGCGCTCTAGTTCCATGTAGTCTGATTCCGATACAATTCCTCTCGCAATGATGTCTTCTCGTGAAATGTCCTCGTCATGTTCGCCATGTGCTGCTTTCGTAGCCGGTGTTATTACCGGAACACTAAAGGCGTCGTTTTCTTTCATTCCTTCCGGAAGTGTGACACCACAAAGTTCTCTCAAGCCACTTTTATAGGTTCTAGCAGCATGGCCAGCTAAATAGCCACGTATGACCATCTCTACTTGAAAAGGTGCTGCACGATGTCCCACGGTCACCTGAGGGTCAGGTGAAGCCAATCTCCAATTTGGTACGATATCTGAGGTCGCTATTAAAAAATGCTCGGCTATTTGATTCAATACCTGTCCCTTTCCTGGGATGGGTCTCGGTAGAACCACATCAAATGCTGATATTCTATCCGAGGCAACCATTACCAGTTGGTCCTGATTGATGGTGTAAACGTCACGAACTTTACCTCGATAAAAATTAGTCTGACCAGTAAAACTGTATTCGGGTTCCTGGTTCATGGTTTAATCTTTTTGCTCGTAAGCGTTAATGATCTTTTTAACTAAGGGATGCCTGAGAACATCTCTTCCGTCTAACGCTACAATTCCTATGCCTTTAATGTCTTTAAGCTTAATTAGAACTTCCTTAAGTCCACTTTTTTGATGTTTAGGTAAGTCAATTTGAGTAGGATCTCCGGTAATAATGAAACGTGAATTCTCTCCCATTCGAGTTAAAAACATTTTCATTTGCGAGGTCGTTGTGTTCTGACTTTCATCTAAAATAACATAGGCATCGTCCAATGTGCGCCCTCTCATAAAAGCGAGTGGTGCAATTTCAATGGTTTTGTTTTCCAAATAAAAATCAAGCTTTTCTTTAGGAAGCATATCTCTCAAAGCGTCGTAAAGAGGCTGTAAGTAGGGATCTAGCTTTTCTTTGAGGTCGCCGGGCAAAAAACCAAGATTTTCTCCTGCTTCTACTGCTGGACGCGTCATTACAATCCTGCGTACTTCTCTGTTCTTTAATGCACTCACAGCTAGTGCTACTGCGGTATATGTTTTACCGGTTCCAGCCGGACCTACGGCAAACACAAGATCGTTCTCCGATGAAATCTCAACGAGCTTTTGTTGATTGACTGTTTTGGCTTTTATGATACGTCCGGCATGCCCGTGAAGGATTACTTCATCTTTGAGCATCGTGTTCCTTGGTCTTAACGTTTCCCTGGATTCAATAATTTCATCTAAGATTCTTTGGTCAAGAGTTTTGTGGGCACGAACGTATGCGACGATAGCCTCGAGCTTGTTCTCAAACTCCTCGATTACGTCTTCAGGGCCTTCGACCTTGATTTCGTGGCCTCGAGCAACTATTTTTAACTCAGAAAAGTACGCGCCTATTTGTTTCAAATAGGTGTTACTAGGGCCATATAGTTGAGCTGGATCGGCCTCGGTTAGTTTAAAAACTCGATGTGTCAATTACTGCTTGGTTGAGTGCTATAATTCAAGGCGGAATTGCCTTACTTTTGACAAAGTAACTACATTTTAATCAATACTCAACCCAGCGAGAGCTGTTCTATGACTGTCATCACGTTTACATCTGATTTTGGACTCCGAGATACGACTGTCGCTCGTGTCAAAGCCCGCTTTATGCGCAGGGTTAAGGATCCGTTGATGGTGGACGTTTCTCACTTGGTGGAGCCCCATAATATAACGGAGGCCGCTTTTA
>Ga0308011_10000539_pt1 | contig 20096 bp, 15 predicted proteins | sample Neamet177_FD_203144 | JGI IMG/M metagenome (GOLD analysis project Ga0308011, IMG submission 203144) | Marine microbial communities from water near the shore, Antarctic Ocean - #177 | ecosystem: Environmental > Aquatic > Marine > Unclassified | place: Southern Ocean | collected 2014-07-25 | reverse complement strand
TAGAACAAAAACCAGCAAAAAAGTCACCTACAGCACCCTTTACTACTTCTACTTTACAGCAAGAGGCTTCTCGTAAATTAGGATTTTCAGTAAATCAAACTATGATGGTGGCACAAAAATTATATGAAGCAGGTATGATTACCTATATGAGAACTGATAGTGTTAATTTATCTCAAGATGCTCTAGCTGCAGCAGAATTAGAAATCACTAATCTTTATGGTGAGGAATTTGCCGAAAGAAGAGTGTATACTAGTAAAGCAAAGGGAGCCCAGGAAGCTCATGAGGCTATCCGTCCTTCATACATGAACAATAAAACAGTTGATGGTGATAGTTCACATCAAAGGTTATATGATTTGATCTGGAAAAGAACAATATCTTCTCAGATGGCAGATGCTCAGTTTGACAGAACAACAGTAAAAATTAGCATTTCAAATACAGCAGAGCAATTTGTTGCAAAAGGAGAAGTAATAACTTTTGAAGGTTTTATGAAAGTTTATTTGGAAGGAAAGGATGATGAGAATGAGGAGCAAAAAGGAATGCTACCTAAGCTTGAAGTTGGGGAAGCTTTAGGGCTTTCTGAAGCAATTGCTTCTGAACAGTTTTCTCGTCCACCAGCAAGATATGCTGAGGCAAGTTTAGTGAAAAAGATGGAGGAGTTAGGAATTGGAAGGCCTTCAACTTATGCCGCTACAATTACTACCATTCAGAAAAGAGGGTATGTTGAAAAAGAAAATAGAGATGGATTTGAGCGTGTATCTCAACTAATAGAATTAAAAGATGGGAATCTTACAAAATCAGAACATACATCAATTACAGGGGCTGAGAATAAAAAATTATTCCCAACTGATGTAGGGATTGTAGTTACTGATTTTTTAGTTGAACATTTCTCGGATGTAATGGAGTATAGCTTTACAGCTTCTGTTGAAACTGAGTTTGATGAGATAGCTGAAGGTAAAAAAGTTTGGAATGAAATGATAGCCTCTTTTTATGGAGAATTTCATGCCAAAGTAGAGGATGTAATCGGGAATGTCGGAAAGGCTTCTGGCGAAAGAGAATTAGGAAATGATCCTGTAAATGGAGAAAAAGTGTTTGCGCGTATTGGTCCATTTGGCCCTATGGTGCAGATGGGTGAAAAGCAAGAGGATGAAAATGCTCCAAAACCTAAGTTTGCTTCTTTAATGAAAGGGCAAACGATACAGACAATAACTCTAGAACAAGCAATGGATTTGTTTAAATTACCAAGAACAGTTGGTGAGTGGGACGAAAAAGAAATTGTCGCTTCAGTAGGTAGGTTTGGTCCGTATTTGCGTTATGATGGTAAATTCACTTCTATTAAAAAAGATGATGATGAAGATCCTTTAACTATTGATTTGGAAAGGTCAATAGAATTGATCAAAATTAAAATTCAAGCTGATAAAGATAGATTAATTGCTAATTTTGATGGAGATCCTTTAATTCAGGTGTTGAATGGTAGATACGGCCCTTTTATTCAGGTATCTCCACCAAAAGGTAAAAAGATAAATGTTAAAATACCAAAAGGAACTGAGCCTAAGGATTTAAATAGAGAAGAATGTATTACGCTTTGGGAAAATCAACCAGAGAAAAAATCGAGAGGTAAGAAGAAATAATGATTGAATTAAGCGCCTATTTTGAATCCTTAAATTCTGAAGTGTATGCTTCAAGGGATAGCTGGAGTATTACACAAGTAGGGCGTTTAATTGATTTTCATACTGAAGGTAGTTTTCCTGAAGTAAAATTTGCTGAGATTGCAATTTTTAATGTTCCTGAATATGAGGGTTCAAAAAACATATCAATTTCAAATGATTGTAAAATAAGAGCTTCTTTTTATCAATTGCATCAGGATAAAATACCTAGAGTAGTTGATTTAGGTACATTGAAATTAATGCCAACTCGTAAAGAATCGTTTAATTTAATTCAAGATGTTTGTGCAGCTTTACTTCATGATGGAATTATCCCTATTATTATTGGGGGTGGACATGATGTTAGTTATGCTGTTTATAAAGCGTATGCTTCTTTAGAGAAATACATTACTCTTACCTCAGTCGATAAAAGTTTTGATATTGGTATGGAAAAAGATAATTTAGCTTCCTATTCTCATCTGGGAAAGATGGTAAGTCATAAGCCGAGTCACCTTTTTCATTATGTTAATTTAGGATATCAATCTTACTTTGTTTCTCCTGAAGCTGCAGAAATGCTGCAAAGCATAAATTTTGATATTGTTAGATTAGGTGATTTGAAAGTAAATTTTCAGGAAGTAGAACCAGTAATGAGGAATACTGACTTTTTAAGTTTTGATATTTCGGCAATTCAATATGCATATGCTCATGCTAATGTTTATAGTTCTCCTAATGGATTAAATGGAGAGGAAGCCTGTAAAATCATGCGTTATGCTGGACTGAGTGACAAACTAACAGCTGTCGGTTTATTTGAGTATAATCAGCAATTAGATGATAGCAATCAAACTGCTCAGTTAATGGCTCAAATGCTTTGGTATTTTATTGATGGTTATAAAATGAGAAAGCAAGAACTGAATCCTAATTTAAAAAACTGCATAAAATACACAGTTGCCTTTGAAGATGGAAAAAATGAAATTATATTTTACAAAAGCCAAAGTAGTGGAAGGTGGTGGATGGGAGTGCCTTTTAAGAAAGAAGGTGAAAAACAACTTCAAAATTACTATGTTGCTTGCTCTTATCGGGACTATGAAGTGGCAAATCAGGGTGAAATACCTGAGAGATGGCTAAAAACTTACAATAAGTTTATTTAATTAAACGTCTTGATATTTAGATTGCTAGGTTCTAAGTCTAATTTTATTTTATCTTGAATTCATAAGTTAGTCGAAAGTAGTTGGTACGCTTTATTAAAATTTGTTTATTTTAGCGCCAAAATTTTCAATAGGAAACGAATATGAAGAAAATATTTATACTAATCTTAGGTCTTGTTTCAGTAATTACTGTTTCTGCACAGCAAGATCCGCAGTTTAGCCAAAACATGTTTAATAAATTGGCTAATAATCCTGGTTTTGCTGGAAGTAGAGGTGATATTGCTACTTCTGTTTTGCATAGATCACAATGGATGGGTTTTGAAGGAGCTCCTTCAACTCAAAATTTTAGTATTGATGCTGAACTACCATTTTTACTTGGTGGGGTTGGATTGAATGTCGTTAAGGATAATATAGCTGAGTTTAGTAATTTAGGTTTGCAAGCTTCTTATGCTTACCGCACAGAATTAGGTGTTGGGCAAATTGGTATGGGGATGTCAGTTGGAATGTATCAAAGTGGAATAAATGGAGGGGCTTTGAAGCCGGCACAAATTGGAGATAATGCAATACCTGCAGGTGAAGTTAAAGGATCAAGTCTGGATATTGGGGCGGGTATTTATTATAATACTGAAGATGCATATATTGGTCTTTCTTCTGCTCATATGACTGAACCAACAATAGAATGGACTGATGGTCAGAATTTTGATTTAACCAGGCATTATTTTTTAATTGCAGGTTATTATCATGAGATTAATTCAGTTCTTTCATTAAACCCGTCAATATATCTAAAGTCAGATGGAGCAACTTCACAATTGGATATTAATACAAATTTAATATACAATAATAAGATGTGGGGTGGCGTTAGTTACAGGTTAGATGAGGGGATTATTTTATTGGCAGGTATGAATGTGAATAAAGATTTAAGATTTGGATTAGGGTATGATGTTACAGTAATGAATCCAATGTCAAATTCGTTAGAATTTATGTTGGGTTATAACTTTAAGATTAAAACAAACAAATCAGTTTCAAAATACAAAAATCCAAGATTCTTATAAATAGATTTAACTCACGAAAGTGATAAATAAATATGAATATGAAAAAAATAATATTGTTAAGTTCAATTGTAGTGCTATTAAGTGCTTGTGGTAGTTCGGGTAATGGTGAGTTAATTGGAGTGCAAAACAGACAGATTTGGAATCCTACCGATCCCTATGGAATGGTATTCATTCCTCAAGGAAGCTTTAATATGGGTCCTTCTGACCAGGATGTTCCTTTTGCAAATGTAACCGCTTCAAAAACTGTTTCTGTGGGGGCATTTTATATGGATGAGACTGAAATTACAAATAATGAATATCGCCAGTTTACCAATTGGGTAAGAGATTCTATTTTAAGAACTTTTTTAATGGAGCAGAATCCGGATGATTATGGAATTGAAATCAAAAATGAATATGTAGATGATACCGGAGAATACAGAATTGATTGGGATGTTAAAATTAGAATGGATGATCCAGAGGTTAGAGAAATACTTGAACAAGAAATGTATTTGCCTGAAGGTGAAAGGCTGAATGGAAGAAAGGAATTTGATACAAGAGATTATATATATAAATATCAAGTTTTGGATGTTCAGGCCGCTTCAAGTAAATCAAAAAGAGAAGGTGATGCTGATGGTAAGAGAGATAGAAGTGAGTTTTTATCTGATGTTAAAGTTAAAATCTTCCCTGACACATTAGCTTGGATTCACGATTACGCCTATTCTTTTAATGATCCTTTTACTAAGAATTATTTCTTTCATCCTGCTTTTGATGACTACCCGGTAGTTGGTATTAACTGGAAACAAGCTGTCGCATTTACTAAATGGAGAACGCAAATGATGAATGCTTTTTTAAGAAAGATTAAGCAACCAGTATTGCCAGAATTCAGATTACCTACTGAATCAGAATGGGAATATGCTTCAAGAGGAGGTTTAGATTTCTCTCCTTATCCTTGGGGTGGTCCTTATACTCGTAATATTAAGGGTTGTTTTTTAGCAAACTTTAAACCTTTGAGAGGTAACTATACTGCGGATGGAGGTCTTAAAACAATTAAAACAGCATCTTATAATCCTAATGGATTTGGACTTTATGATATGGCCGGAAATGTTGCTGAATGGACGTCAAATGCTTATGATGAATCCGCTATGTCATATTCTCATGATATGAATATGGATTACCATTACAATGCAGTTGAAGGTGATAATGCTGTATTAAAAAGAAAATCTATTAGAGGAGGTTCTTGGAAAGATATAGCTTATTTTATACAAACAAGTACAAGAACTTTTGAATACCAAGATACTGCAAAATGTTATATTGGCTTTAGGTGTGCAGTTGATTTCCTTGGAAGGGATAAAGCTGATTTTGAATAGAATTTCATAATAAATATTAATTAACAAAAAGAATATAAGAATGAGTTTAAGAAACATTGTACAATCTATAGGGAATATTACAGAAGCAAAATGGTATAAATCAATGATGCCAAAGTTGTATGGTTGGGGGGCAGCTTTAGTAATTGTTGGTGCATTATTTAAAATTGAGCATTTACCAGGAGCATCTACTATGTTAATACTTGGTTTAAGTACTGAGGCTATAATTTTCTTTTTCTCCGCTTTCGAAAAACCTCATGAGGAAATAGATTGGTCTTTAGTTTATCCTGAGCTTGCTCATATGGAAGATCCTAACGCAGCCAAGCGTCCAGCTCAACAATTAGATGATGCTTTAGCTAAGGCAAAAATTGATAATGAGTTAATAGAGAGTTTAAATGAGGGATTAAGATCATTTGGAGAATCAGCAAGACAATTAAATGAAACAGTTACTGCAGCTTCTGGTATTTCAGAATATAATTCACAAATTCAAGAAGGAGTGAAGAATATGAATGCTATGAATTCATTGTATGAATTGCAATTACAAACCTCTAGTCAACAAATGGAGGCTACAACTTTATTTTTACAAAATTTACAGTCTTCAGTAGACGATTCTAAGAGATTCCAAGAGCAAGTTAGTAGTTTAGCTGATAATTTAGAGCAGTTAAATAAAGTATATGGAAATATGCTTAATGCTATGAATCCAAATAAATAGTCATCATTAACTACTTAAAAAATATAAAATATTATGGCTGGAGGTAACATATCGCCAAGACAGAAGATGATTAATATGATGTACTTAGTGCTTACTGCACTACTTGCATTAAATGTATCTAAGGAAGTGCTGAATTCATTTTTTGAAGTAAATAAAGGTATTACGAGAACAACTACTAATTTTAATGCAAAAAATGGAGATACTTATGCTGCTTTTGATGCTGCTAATGAAGTGAATCCTACTAAGACAGCTCCTTTTAGAGATCAAGCTTATAGAGTTAAAATTGAAGCTGATAAGTTAGTAGCTTTTTTACAAAAAATGAAATATAAGCTTGTTTTATCTGCAGATAAGAAAGTTTATTTAGGGTCTGAAAGTGAAATTCTTGATGAAGAAGGCGCTTTAATTGATGAAAAAGCAATTGTGTTAACTTGGGATCAATTAAATGATCAGCAAAAACTAATGAGAGTTGGTGCTTTAACTAATAAGGATGATAGACATGCTTCTGGAAATTTATTTTATATTGCAAAAAGAGAAGATAATATTGCTACAGTTTTAAAAACTGATTTGATTTCATATAAAAATTTATTACTTTCTATTGCTGAAGGAAATGAATCTTTATTAACATCAATAAATGAGACTTGTAATTATGATGATAAACAAGTAAAAGGAAAAAAACAATTATGGGAATATTATAATTTTTATGATATGCCTTCTGTTGGTGCTTTAACCCTTCTTTCTAAAATGCAATCTGATGTTAGAAACACTGAAGCAGATATTATTAATATGTTAAGAGAAAATATTGATGCAGGGTCATTAAAATTCACTTCTGCTGAGGCTATTCAAATTCCAAATTCTAATTTTGTATTAAAAGGTGATTCTTTTAGAGCACAAATTTTTATTTCAGCAAAAGATACTACTCAAGCACCATCAATTTATGTTGGTGCATACGATTCATTAGGAGTAGGGAAATATCAGATGATTGGTGATGATTATGAAACGGTTAAAATTGTGAATGGTAAGGGTATGTTTGCAAGAAGAGCTACATCAGAAGGTAATCAAAAATGGGGTGGTTTAATTGCTATGAAAACTGACAATGGAATTAAAATGTATCCTTTTAAAGGAGAATATTTAGTTGCTTCAAAATCTGCTGTAGTTTCTCCTACAGAGATGAATCTGCTTTACATAGAAGTTGATAATCCAGTTGAGATCTCAGTTCCTGGATATCAAGCTTCCGATTTGAAAGTTAAGATTAATCAAGGAGGATCTATAAAAGGAAGTAAAGGCAAATACATTGTTAGACCAGGTGCAGTAACTAAAAAAGGAAAAGAAGCTATTATTACGGTTTCTGTTAGTAAAAATGGTAAAACCATAGTGATGGGTGCCAAAAAATTCAGAGTAAAAGATGTTCCAGATCCGCTACCTGTAATCCCAGGATCCAGACTTAAAGATGGTGCATTTCCGATAAAGAAAGCAACACTACTTGCTCAAGGTGGGATTGAATCCAAGATGCCAGCGGATTTTGCGTTTAAAGGTATATATTACACAGTAAGATCTTTTGGTATGATAGGTATTTTAAATGGAGAAAATGCTGAAGCTGAAAGTAAATCTCCTCAATTTACTCCTCAGATGAAGAAAATCATTAAAAATACAAAGTCTGGAACAAAAATCACAATAACTAACATTAAAGCTAAAAGAAAAGGCGTTAATAAGCTGAAAGAATTGGGTAATATTGTAATATTAATTAAATAAAAAATTATGAAAAAGTTAATCTTAATATTAGTAACAACTACTCTTTGTTTGGTAGGAGTAAATGCACAAGTATTAACTCCAGAAGATAATTCTGTTTACAAAAAGGTAAAATACGAGAACAAGACTATAAAGAAGTATGCTCCTCTAAGAGAAGCTGATGTAATGTGGTCACGTAAGATATGGAGAGAAATTGATTTGCGCCAAAAAATTAACCATCCATTTTACTACCCAGAAAATGATGGAATGGCAGATTTAACTGGAGATAGAAAAAGTTTGATTGATGTTATTTATTCTTCAATTCTAGAAGGAAGTATTACAGCTTATGGTAATCCCGTTCTTGATGATGAGTTCAGAGAAATAATGTCACAAGAGGATATTAAAAAAATTGGTGGTGCAAAACAAGAGTCGAAATCTGTTCCTGATTGGGCCAACAGAGAAGATGATCCAAATGCTATGAAAGACACATTAATAATTAATGCTTTTGATAGAAATCAAGTAAAAAAATGGAGGTTAAAAGAAGAGTGGTTTTTTGATAAACAAAGGTCAGTAATGGATGTCAGAATAATTGGTATAGCCCCTTTGTCTGATAGAGATTCAGAAGGAGATTTAACAGGTTCATTCTCTCCTTTATTTTGGGTTTATTTCCCAGAAGCTAGAAAAATTTTAATTAATGCGGAAGTTTTTAATTTAGTTAAAAATAATGCTGAAAGAAGAACCTATGATGATATTTTTTGGAAAAGAATGTTTGGTAGTACTATTACAAAGGAATCAAGTGTTATGGATAGAAAGATTAACCAATATATGATTGGTCTTGATGCTTTATTAGAAGCAGAAAGAATTAAAACAGAAATATTTAATATTGAGCATGATTTTTGGGAATATTAATCTTAATAGTTAATGTATAAATAAAAGCCCCATTGGGGCTTTTTTTTGCATCAATAATTATAGGCTTGGTTTTGTAGGGTTATCCTTGATCTTTTTATATGAAGAATTTATTAACTATAGTACTGCTAATTTTCCTGATATATCTAAGGTAAAACATGTACATTTGAAAATTAAAGGAATTTATAATAATTCCACTTTGAAACTTTAAAATAAATATGAAATGACAGAAGAATTAAATTTAAGTGAGCTATTTTCTAATCTCGTGAAATTTATCTCAAGAAATAGCAGGTTATTATTAATGTTTATTGTGATTGGTGTATTTAGTGTGATGGGTTATCAAAATTTTAAAACTCCTTATTATGAAACTAAAGCTATTTGTATGTCTGGTATTTCTGAATATGAAAGGCAAGAACAGGTTGAAGACTTAAGTCAAAGAACAGCTATTGATTTGATTAATCATTTACAAATTAATATTGATAATGAAGATTATTCAGCTTTAGCTTTATCATTAGGTTTGGATATTGAAATCGCTTCTACTATTAAAAAAATTGAAGCAGAGCAATTGTATCAGCAAGACATGGATGAGAAATTTTATGCACTTAATAAATTTGAGATTTTATTGATTACATATGATAATCATGTGAATAAAAATATTGAATCGGGTTTGCAGTATTATTTTGAAAACAATCAATATATTTCTCATTATTATAAATCGTATAAGGAATCATGTAGTACTTTAATTAATAATATTAATGATGAAATTAAATTTATAAATCAAATAAGAGCAGAAACTAATATGAAGGCCCTTGTTCTGGGTTCTTCTAATACTATCAGTGGAGATGACAGGAGGTTAAGTAATGAGATAATTGCATTATCTCATATGAGAGAAGAAATAAAAGCAAAATCTGTATTACTTAAACCCTTATCTTTTGTTAAAGATTTTGCTAATGTAAATCAGAAAGAAGATGATATTTTAGTTTTAGGGATTTTAGGTGCTGTTTTATCTTTTATTTTAGGTCTGTTTGTCGCCTTAGTTAGAGCAGTAAGAATTAATTAATATGAAAGTAGGAATTATAGGTTCTGGATATGTTGGTTTAGTTGCTGCAGCTTGTTTTGCGGAAATGGGTAATGATGTGGTTTGTGTTGATGTTAATCAAGCAAAAATAGATAAGCTAAAAAAGGGTGTTATTCCAATTTATGAACCTGGGTTATCAGCTTTAGTAAGAGATAATTTCGCTAAAGGTTCCTTGAAATTTTCTGTTGAAATTAATGATACGTTATCTGTTGCTGAAGTTGTTTTTATTGCTGTAGGAACTCCTATGGGTGATGATGGGTCAGCAGATTTAAAATATGTGCTTCAGGTTGCTCAATCAATTGGAGCAAATATGCAACATCATTTGGTGATAGTTGATAAATCAACTGTCCCTGTTGGAACTGCAGATAAAGTTAAAGAAACAATTCAATCAGCTTTAGATCATAGAGATTCAGCTTTAACTTTTAACGTAGTATCTAATCCTGAATTTTTAAAGGAAGGTGCTGCTATTAATGATTTTATGCATCCTGACAGAGTAGTAGTTGGTGCTGATAATAAAGATGCTATGCAGCTTATGCGTAACTTATATGATCCTTTTACTTTGAGTAATGATAGATTTATAGGGATGGATGTTCGTTCAGCAGAGATGACTAAATATGCTGCTAATGCTATGTTAGCTACCAAAATTTCATTTATTAATGAGATAGCGAATATTTGTGAAAGTGTTGGTGCTGATGTTAATCATGTTCGTACTGGCATTGGAAGTGATAAGAGAATTGGTTACCAGTTTATTTACCCTGGCTGTGGTTATGGAGGGAGTTGTTTTCCAAAAGATGTTCAGGCTTTAGTTAATATGGCTAATGATCATGGGTATAATCCTGAATTAATATCATCAGTTGAGCGAGTAAATAAAGCTCAGAAAAAAGTTTTGTTTTCCAAATTAGTTAGTCAATTTGGAAATGATTTGAAAGGAAAAAAGATTGCCGTATGGGGTTTGTCTTTTAAGCCTGAGACTGATGATATGAGAGAAGCTCCATCAATTAATTTAATTCAATCAATAGTAAAATCTGGTGGAGAAGTAAGTGCTTATGACCCTAAAGCAATGGATGAAGCAAAATTTTATTTAAAAGATATAAAAGTCAACTATTGTAATGATAAGTATTCAGTTTTAGAAGGTGCTGATGCTTTAATATTAGTGACTGAATGGAAAGAATTTAGAAGTCCGGATTTTGATTTAATTAAATTAAAAATGAATAATAATTTATTTATTGATGGAAGAAATCAGTTTAAGAAAGAGTTTATTATAAGTAAAGGTTTTGAGTATATTCAGATTGGTGTAAAAGCATAATATATATGCGTCTAAAGATTTTTTTTGGTTCTCAGTTACTAAAAGATTTTTCAAATCTGTTTTTTACTAATATCTTCCAAAAAGTTCTTGGATTAATAAGAGAATTAGTAATTGCTTTCTTTCTTGGTTCTTCAATTTTATATGCAAACTTCTTGTTGTTAAGAGTGGTAGCTGATTTTTTTTCACAAGTAACAGCAGGAAATGCATTAAAGGCTAATTTACTTCCGAAATTCACAAAGTTTTATGAAAAGAATAATGAGGTTTCATTGACTGAGGTATTCAGGTTTTCAAAGAAATCATCTATTTATTTATTTTTGATTAGTCAGGTTATCCAGACGCTAGTTATCTTTTATCTCAACTTAGAGAGTAATTTATTGTTTTTTGGAGTATCTCTTGTACTAAGTTTTAGTATTTGTTTTAATTTCATAAATACTATATTTCTTACTGTTTTTCAAGCAAGAGGTTTGTTTTTAAGATTTTCTTATGCTTCAGTAACTAATTCAGTAGTGTTTACTTTGTTAGTTTATCCTTTAATTAGTTTTAGTTCTGTTATTGGTTTAGCAGTAAGTAGGCTGCTAGGGATTTTGAGCATGTATTTTTCCTTTGTGAAACCATTAAGAAAAGAGAGTGCTGGCTTAGCAATTAAGTTAAATTATTCAGATTTTAATTTATCTACTCTTATTCTTGGTAATTTTGCGAATATTTTAATTATTTCTTCCCGATTTGTATCTGGTGCTGATGGTTCTAATGATATAACATTCTTTATGTATGCAGTTGTTTTGCTTAATGCATTATTAACATCTGTTATTGGTAATGTTAGCACTATTTTGCTCAGAAAAATTACAATAAAGAAAAGTACTATATTGATGATGTATTCTTTATTCATATCTATTTTCATAGGTTTGCTTATGGTTGTAGCGTTATATTTTTACAATACTGAGATTGTTAAATTTGTCTATTTAAGAGGAGCGTTTAATATTTATGACGTAGAACAAACTGCTTCATATTTATACGGATTAAGTTTTGCTTTCTTATTGCTGTTTGTTTCTACTATTTTGTTTCAGCCTTTTCTTACTTTGTCAATAGAAAAAACAAAAAATATTAGACTAGGTATGGCAATCTTTTTCTTGTTGAGTATAGTTTTTTCTATAGTTTTTTCAGAATTTAATTTATATTCATCAAAAGAAAGTTCCTTTCTACTGATGTATATGTCTTCAGCGGTATCTGTAATTCTTTCTATTTATTCATATTTTAAATATATTCAATATGAAAGGTAATTCGTTTTTTTCTTGGGTATTTATGTTTTCAGCTTGCGCTCTTTTAGCTATCGGTCGTATTTTTGATGAAAGATTGTCTGTTTTGGATGTTAATTTTTCAGTGATTATTAGCGCTATTTATCTCTTTGCAGCTTTAGTTATTTTGTTTTCAATTAGTAGTGTGACTGTCAATATAACTAAATTTAGTTTTTACCTTTTTTACTTTTCTTGTTTAGTTATGCCTCCTATACTTTGGGTGTTTTTTGGAGTGAATGGATATGGTGCTGAAAAATATGTTAATTTTTTACTAATTATTATTCCTATTTCTGTAATTATTTTAGAGAAGTATGAATTAAAAGATGTGTTTTATACTTTGTTAATTCTTGTTGGTATAAGTTGCTTTCTAGCCCTTTTATCATTATTTGGACTAGCTTCATCTGATAGAGTGGATGGAAGAATGGCAGCGCTTGGTGGTGGTCCTATTGTATTTGCAAGATGGATGGGATTAGGTTTAATTGTTTTGTTTTTTATGCCATTAAAGGGTAAGAGAATATATAAATATGTTGCATTAACTATCTTTTTCATCTTGGCATTAGCTAGTGGAAGTAGAGGGCCTATTCTATCTTTGCTAGTAACTTTTTCAATATTTATTGTATCAAATTTTAACAGAGTATTCATAAAACTATTAGTATCCCTACTCTTTCTTATTAGCGTTCTTTTTATCTCGGGTGCGGGAAAACAAATAAGTGAAATTGGAGGTTTTGATAGAGTATTTATGAATGTTTCCAAAAATGGAGGAACTAAACAGTCGACAGGAACTCGGATGGATTTGGCCTTGGGTTCTCTCGTTTTATTTCAACATTACCCTTTAGGTGTTGGTGTTGGGAATTGGCAGTCTACAGTAAATGAAATACAACCAGATCATTTAATTTCATCAGAATATCCCCATAATTTATTTTTGGAAGTAGGTAATGAGTATGGTGTTTTTGTCCTAATTATTTTAATATTTACTTTGTTGTTTATTGCAACTATGGGTTATAATAAAATGTTAAAATATAGAGAGCATACTACATTATATCCTGTGTTGTTTTACTTGTTTATTTTTTTCTTCCTTAATTCATTAGTAAGTGGAATGATAAATGACTCTAGGATTCTTTTTGTAATTATGTCTATGATATTAATTAGTAAGCCCTTGATTATTACTAAAAATAAAAAACAATCTTTTTTATTGTGAATAGCGTAAAAAATATTGCAGTTATAATTTCAACTTTTGATGGGGCTAAAGACTTATGGCGCCCTCTTGAAGATACTTATAAGAAGTTTTGGGCAGATTGTTCTTTCCCTATTTACCTAACAACTAATTATGAATCCCCTCTATTTGATTTTTTCTTACCTCTTGCAGTAGGGAAAGAAACATCTTGGTCAGATAATTTAATTAAAAGTTTAATGAAAATTGAACAAGAGTATATCTTATTGACTTTTGATGATTTGTTTTTGGTCGATAAGATTAATAACCAAAAGATTAATGGGTTAATGAATTTAGCAGTTGATAGAGATTATAACTATCTTCAGTTTTATCGTTCAATTTCTGGAGGTAAAAGTATAGGGGGGGAGTTATTTAGAAAAGCAAAGAATGCTAAGTATAAAAACTCAACTATTTGGTCATTTTGGAAAAAAGAGGTTTTAATAAGTTTATTACAAAAAGATGAAAATGCTTGGGAATTTGAGGTTAAAGGTAATGAGAGGTCTGCTGATATTGATGGTTTTTACTCTACAAAGTCAAATATTATTCCTTTTGTCAATGGAGTGATTAAGGGGTTTTGGAATCCTGTTGCAAAAAGTAAAATTAAGAATCTCGGTATAGAACTTTGTTCTAAACGTAAATCGTTATCATTTTTTGAATCTATAAAGTATCAGATTAGAGATTTTCAGTTTAATGTCTATACTTATATTATTCATTTAATTTATTAGGAGGTATGATTGAATGGAGAAAATATAATGGATCATTAATTTCAAATCGAGCACCACATATTGATTCGAATTCAGAAAATATATCGTTACTGCTGAATAAAGAAAAAGCTTTTTTAGCAAGATGGGTCACAGACTTTGATTGTAAAAGAGAGACAGAATTTTGGTATATTATTTGTGATAAAAACAAAGGTATTGAAGAGTATAGTGTCAATACTAGAAGTAAGATTAAAAGAGGATTGAAGAACTGTGAGGTAAAGAAAATAGGAAAACAGGAATTAATTGTAACCGCTTATGACGTTTATGAAAAAGCATTTTTAAAATATAGGACTCATTTTACTTGTCAAAGTAAGGCTAGCTTTATGCAAGAAATTGAATCATTAGGGTCTCATTGGGAGTTTTTTGGAGTGTATTATAAAGAAAAATTAGTTGCTTACTGTTTGTGTAATATTAAGGATGATACTTGTAATTATTCCACTATTAAATTTCATCCTCAGTTTCTCAAATATTATTCAAGCTATGCTTTGTTTTATACCATGAATCAGTATTATTTAGGAAGTAGAAAGCTTAAGTATGTAAATGATGGATCGCGTAATCTTGTTCATAAGACTAATGTCCAAGGTTTTTTAATTACTAAGTTTGGATTTAGAAAAGCGTATTGTAGATTGCATGTTAAATATAATTCTATTCTGAGATTTATTGTAATGTTTATATATCCTTTAAGATTTGTGTTTTATAGATTTAATAATAAATTTGCGGTAAAAATTACGGCTCTTCTTTGTCAAGAAAAAATAGTAAGAAGCTTTTATAAAAAATGAGTGCATTAGTATCTATAATTACCCCTTCTTATAATTCTGTAAGATTTATAAATGAATGTATTTGTTCTGTATTAGAGCAAACGTATACTAATTGGGAATTGTTAATTGTAGATGATGCATCAGAAGATAGTTCAAAGCATTTAATAAATGCTTTCACAGAGAAAGATTTCCGGATTCGCCCATTCTTCTTAGATAAAAATGTAGGAGCAGCTGAGGCTCGGAATGTCGCAATTAATGAAGCAAAAGGAAGGTATATTGCATTTTTAGATATTGATGATGTTTGGAAAAAAGAGAAGCTTACAGAACAGATTGGTTTTATGAAGAACCATGATATTGCTTTTTCTTTTTCGTCTTATCATCCAATGTCTGAAGATGGGAATCAGATTTTTAAAGAGATTGAAGCTCCATTAATAATGGATTATAATTTATTTTTAAAAAACACTATTATTGGTTGTCTTACTGTAGTTTTAGATAAAAGTAAAATAGGAGATTTTAGGATGCCAAATCTTAGAACATCACAGGACATGGCTCTTTGGTTGTCAATAATGAGGAGTGGTGTTAGTGCTTATGGGATACAAAAGAGTTTAGCGTATTATAGAATTGTAAAAACATCTAATACTTCAAATAAGTTAAAGGTTGCTAAAGGTGTGTGGGATGTCTATCGTATTCAAGAAGAATTAGGATATTTAAGAAGTGCTTGGTGCTTCCTTAATTATGCTTTTAATGCAGTAAAAAAACGAATTTAAATGTTAAAAAGAATATTTGATTTTATTAGTGCTTTAATTGGTTTAATAGTTTTATTGCCTTTTTTAGTTGTAGTATCAATACTAATTAAGTTAACCTCAAAAGGTAGTATTTTTTATAAACAGGAAAGAACTGGTCAGTATGCCAAACTATTTACAATTCTTAAGTTTAGGAGTATGATAGAGAATCATGGGGACAAGAATACCGTAACAGTTATTGGTGATCAGAGAATCACTAATTTTGGTTCTTTCATAAGAAAGTATAAGATTGATGAGCTCCCTGGATTATGGAACGTTCTTAAGGGAGATATGAGTTTAGTAGGTCCACGACCAGATCTGCCACATTATTATAATTTGTTAGAAGGAGAAGATAGAAAAATACTTGATTTAAAACCTGGAATTACGGGTCCTGCTAGCTTAAAATATGCTAATGAGGAACAGTTGTTGAAATCACAAAAAGATCCAGCAAAATATCATTATGAGGTCATTTTTAAAGACAAGGTGAGAATTAATCTTGCGTATTATAATAATAATAATTTATTTATTGATTTGAAGATGATTTTTGCAACAATATTTAGATTTTCTTATGGATCTCAAGAAATTAGAAGGATATGGCTTTCTCCTCCTAATTTTTCTAATAATGAAATAGATTTTGTTAAACGAGACTTTAATTTATCTTGGGTTTCTTCTTTTGGTCCTCATATTAACTCTTTTGAAAATTGTTTGTCCAAAATTTCTAAAGATTTTCATGTTGCGGCCTTAAATAGCGGTACTGCTTCCTTGCATTTAGCATTAATTTTATCAGGTGTAAAAAAAGGAGATAGAGTATTATGTTCCTCATTTACTTTTTCCGCCTCAGCAAATCCTATAGCTTATGTGGGTGCAAATCCTGTCTTTATTGATAGTGATATTGATAGTTGGAACATGTGTCCAACTTTATTAGAGAAAGCAATTAAAGATTGCATTTTGGAAAATGAAAAGCCTAAGGCAATTATGTTAGTTCATCTTTATGGAATGCCTGCTAAAATAGATGAAATAATGAAAATTGCTAATAAGTATGATGTCCCTGTGATTGAGGATGCTGCAGAGGCACTTGGATCAACTTACAAAAATAAACCTTTAGGGACATTTGGAACATTTGGTGTTTATTCATTTAATGGGAATAAGATTATCACAACTTCAGGCGGCGGGGCTTTAATTTGTAAAGATAAGTCTTTGGTTGAAAAAGCAAAATTCTTAGCTACTCAAGCTCGTGATAATAAACCTCATTATGAACATTCTGAAATAGGGTATAATTATAGAATGAGTAATATTTGTGCAGCAATAGGTCTTGGGCAATTAGAAGTTTTAGAAGAAAGAATACTTCAAAAGAGAGCAATTAAATTATTTTATAAAGAACAATTATCTTCTATTAAAGAAATTAGTTTTTTGGATGAAAATGAGGATAGTTATTCTAATTTTTGGTTGACTACTATTCTTTTGTCAGAAAATTCAACAATAGATAGAGAGCAATTACGTTTACATCTCGAAAAAGAAAATATTGAAAGCAGACCACTTTGGAAGCCAATGCATTTGCAGCCTGTTTTTAAAGATTGTAAATCTTATGTGAATGGTGTTTCGGAAGATTTATTTAATAGAGGGTTATGTTTACCTTCAGGAACCAATATGTCAATTTCAGATTTGAAAAGAGTAGTGACTAAGATAAAGGAATTATATGAAGCTTAGATTACAAAATCTAGAGAGAATTTACAAGCAATTTATTATGTTGTTTGTAGATATTAGTACTCTGCTATTTGCATTGTGGTTATCTTTTGTTTTACGATTAGGAGAACCATTTCCAACAGCATATATTTATGATTCATTATGGATATTTATTGCTGTACCCATTATAACTATTCCCTTATTTATTAAGATTGGTCTTTATAGGTCAGTTTTGCAATATATAGGAATTAAGGTTATTACCACAACATTTCAAGCCACCACAATAAGTTGTTTGATTATTGGGTTCTTGATGATGTTTTTTAGAGAGTCTAACTTGCCTAGATCCGTTTTGCCTATTTTCTGGTTCATTATTAATATTTTTGTAATGAGTACCAGGTTTTTATTTAAAGGTTATTTATATTCATGGGATAGCTTTGTAAATGCTAGGAAGCAAGCAATAATTTATGGGGCTGGTAATGCTGGGGTGCAATTAGTAGAGAGTTTAAGGAAAAGTGCTGTTTATGCACCAATTGCATTTATTGATGATGATAAAGCTAGGCAAGGAACTATTTTGAATTTTTTGGAGGTTTTTCCTTTTGATAAAATTGAAGAATTAATTAAAATTAATGAGGCAAAGATTTTATTGTTTGCAGTTCCTTCAGCATCACATAAACAAAGAACACAGATATTACAGAGGCTTACTAAATTCCCTATTGAGGTTAAAGTATTGCCTTCTATGGATAATATAGTAGGTGGTGTGGTTTCAATTGACAGTATTAAACATGTTGGTGTTTCTGATATTTTAGGTAGAGTTCCAGTTGTACCAAAACAAAAGTTACTTGATAGGAATATATCAGGAAAAAATATTTTAGTTACAGGTGCTGGTGGGAGTATTGGGTCTGAATTGTCAAGACAAATTATTAACCTTTCTCCCGATAAGATTATATTGCTTGATAACTCTGAGTTTAATTTGTATACAATTCATCAAGAATTATCATCAATATTAAAAAGTGTTAAGATTGTACCATGCTTATGTACAGTAACTAATTATTACCAGCTTAAAAAAATAATTAGCGAACATAATATCAATACAATTTTTCATGCTGCAGCTTACAAGCATGTTCCTATGGTTGAGATGAATATTATTTCAGGAGTGTATAATAATATTATTGGGACTTATAATGTTGCTAGAGTTGCTGATGAGTTAAAGGTAGATAGTATGGTGCTTGTTTCTACAGATAAAGCTGTTCGCCCTACTAATGTGATGGGGGCTTCAAAGCGTTTTTCTGAACTCATTCTGCAGGCTTTTTCTGTTAAAAGTAGCACTTGTTTTTCAATGGTAAGGTTTGGAAATGTGTTGGATTCTGCAGGTTCAGTTGTGCCGCTATTCCGAAAACAAATTAAGAAAGGAGGTCCGGTAACTGTAACTCACCGAAATATTTCGCGTTATTTTATGACAATCCCTGAGGCTGTACAATTAGTTTTGCAAGCTGGTGCAATGGCAAAAGGAGGAGATGTTTTTGTTTTGGATATGGGTGAGCCTATTAAGGTTATTGATTTGGCTTATAAAATGATACATTTAAGTGGATTAACTCCAATTGATAATAAAAATCCTGATGGAGATATAAGTATTGAATTTACAGGTTTACGTCCTGGAGAAAAATTGTTTGAAGAATTACTGATTGGGAATAATGTTATTCAATCAGAACATCCTAGAATTATGCAAGCAAGAGAATCTAAATTACTATTTGAGGAAGTGATTTCTTGTGTTGAAATAATCAAATCAGCTAGAGAAATACAAGATGAAATAATTATTAAGGAATTACTGTTGAAATATGTTGAAGGTTATACTTCCGAATTGCTATAATAGTTACTAAATTTGCATTATGAATATTTTAGTACTTGGAGGAGGAGCCTTTGGGACCGCAATAGCAAATGAGCTTTCAGTAAATACAGAAAATAATGTAGTGTTGTTTTCTAGAAGTCAGCAAAAAGTTGATGAAATTAATACTTATCACACTAATAAGTCCTGTTTCCCAAATAAGCATTTAACTAAATTTTTATCAGCTACATCAGATAAAGATGAAATTAAAAAAGCTGATGTTGTTTTTATTGCCTTACCCTCTACTGTTATAATTGAAAATTTATTAATTCTTCAGTCCTATTTTAATGAAGAAGCTTTGTTTGTGAATTTATCAAAAGGATTATTTGCTGAAGGAGTAACTGTAGTTGAGAGTATTGAAGAAAATCTTGGAATCACGAACATTGTTACTCTTAAAGGGCCTTCATTCGCTGTTGAAGTAATGGAACATGCCGATACTTTATTAACTTTAGGGTATTCAACTAATCATCAATATGAAATTATTAATGCTATAATTAAGAATACTTCCCTCCATATTGATTGTACTACTGATATTAGAGGTGTTGAAGTGCTTAGTGTGTTAAAAAATATTTACGCATTGGTTTTAGGTGTTGTTGATGCAAAATATAATTCGCCAAATACTCGTTTTATGATTTTGACGAAAGCGTTTTCAGAAATTAGAATTCTGTTGAGGTCACTTGGCGGGAGTGAAGATACTTTGTTTTTATCCTGTGGATTTGGGGATTTATGTATGACTTCTTTAAATGATTTGAGTAGAAATAGAACCTTAGGTTTGCTGATAGGGAAAGGTTTCTTTAGTGCTGATTATAAGTCTAATTCTG